>OLSC01001742.1_pt1 | contig 18200 bp, 21 predicted proteins | sample 1672881 | NCBI WGS metagenome assembly OLSC01 (sample SAMEA3136733, study PRJEB25190) | human gut metagenome | biome: human gut; feature: human-associated habitat; material: faeces | place: Austria | collected 2013
CAGTTTGAATAATCGCTGAATCTGTAATCTTTTGTTCAGCCTTACTAATACGACTCTCTAAATTTGTAACAGATGATTTAACCCCATTGATTTGAGTTTCAACATTTGTTTTAGTTTCATATGTACTAGATACACCTAAGTTAATTTCATCTTTAGCAACCTTTATTGCTGACTCCGTTTCTGTTTTAGTATAAGTTTCTGATTTAACATACACGTCCACACTATTAGCTTTAGTATCAATAGACGCCTGAACATCTTCAGGAGCAGGTGTCCAATCCGTTACTTTATTCCCTCTCTCAAGCTTTACAACATTTCCTGTCTTATATGAAACACGCAACCATACGGCTCCTTCTGGAACGATTTCTTGAAATACATCATCCATATTGTATGACATTTTAATCACAGTCACCTTATCTTTTGCATAAAAAGCATATCGGAAAAAATCATCGTAGACTCCACCATCTTTGAGCTGTGAGAAAGTCAGACATTCATTAGGTGATACACTAATAAAATCATTCATCAATGAGGAATGTTCCCGATATTCTACTGCTCCATCTTTATTAACCATTCTTTTAGGAAGTTCATTATATCTTATGATTAAATTCCTTCCCCCAACTTGAATTCCATCAATCTTCTCATCAACAGTCTTTAAATCCGCCTTTTGTGCTAATTGTTGAGTGTGAGATTGGATGGTTGTTTCAGCAGTCGAGACACTTAAACTTAATCCATTCAGATTTTGTTTTAACGAAACCATTTCACTATTAAAGGCTGTAATCTTACCCGTATGATCATCAATAATCGTTTGTTGCTTTCCAATCGTGGAACTCAAGCTTCCGACTGTTTGTTCGAGTTTAGAGTATTCATCTTTCAATTTAACGGTTTGTCCATCTTTAGTAATCGTTGTATCTTGAATCAGTGTGTTAATTTTTCCCTGGGCTACATTAATAGCGGTGGTATTACTCTCTGTTTGAGACTTTGTCCCATCAGCCTGTGTTTTTAAAAGATTAAAAGCTACTTCTAATGTTTGCGCCACACCATTAATTTGAACCTTTGATGCTTTAAGGTTTGTAGAACCCTCATTAATTTCACTCACCACACTGCTGATATTTAACTTTGAACCATCAATGTTGGCATGAGCTGAAATCATATCATTACGAATAATCCCCTCTTTAATTGCATCTGCTTTCAGTCCTCGTGCATCAAACATCAGCTTACCACTTGGATCCCATACACTCATAGAGTAATCATTCGAAGCATCTTTACCAATTTGAACACGAACACGATTTGCATCACGAATTTGTATTGTATTATCATTAATGACTAAATTTCCACTTGATGAAGCAACTTGAACCAAGGCCGTATTGATTTGACCTGCAGTTATTTTATTCGCATTCAACGAATCAATCATCGCATCTTTAATAAATCCATTAGCGATGGTTAATTTATCCGAGGTAATTCCACCTGCTTGAATATTTTCTGATGAAAGATTTCCATTGACTAAGTTTTTAATCACACCTAAATCCGCATTTAAAATATTAATATTAGCGACCGCCGCATTTAGTTCTGAAATATCAGCTTTTCCAGCCACTAATACATTAATATTGGCTATGTTTACGTTAATCTCTTGAACTGCAATAGAATTTCCAACTAAGCTATCAAACTGTCCGTGCTTAACATACAACTTCTCAATCGTTGCAACCGTTGCTTCTAACTCATCCGTTGTAACTTTATTGGCAGTTAATTGTTTAACTTGAATAAGATCAGCATAAATGTTCTCTACTTTTTGAGTGAGTGTCCCTTTGAATGAGAATTCTCTTTTAGTTTCAGCAACTGTTGGCGATTGAGTTTCAATACTAAGTCCTCGATACGTTAATTTCATTTTCATATAAAGAATCGGTACAATGTACTCTACCTCACCTTTGGTATAGGTAACAACATCCATAGACTCTAAACGATAATCTCCTAATCGTAAAGTAGTATCAAATCGCTTATATCCATTCAATTGCTTGATTTTATTTAACACATTAGTAGCTTGTGCTTGTTGACCTTTAAGCAATGGATTGCTTAATTCTAAAGTGTTAGCATCATTTCCAGTCCCTACCTCATAATAGCCCTCATCAATTACTGATCCTTCATCATTAGTTATTTTATCTGAATAGTTGATGCGTAACTTAGTAATATGGTAACTGGTTGCATCATCTAATGTCGGTGTCGCGTAATCCGATTCAGTATAAACCTCTCCATGATTTATAGGCTCAATAAATTCAATACTCGAACCATCACGAGAAATACGAACATGTCCGCCAATGGCTCCTGCTATTAGTGATAACATTTCAATTTGTGTCTTTCCCTCTAGTTGTTCGTTACTAATATTGACATTATTGGTATTAAAAGAAATACCTTTTAAGTTCAACCCCGTTATTCTAGCGATATCATTAGCAATCCCATATGTAGTGCTATGTTTAGCACTTGGAAAATAACCTTTTCTTAATTTATACATCTGATCATACGCCTTAATAGACTTTATTGCTCCTTTTTCTTCAACATTATCCACATAAAATGTCCCTAATGGCGTATAGATAATTTCCCATTGTTTAGTAATCTCATTGTAGATTTCTAGCCCTACTTGAATAGTCATAACATCCTGAGGAACAATAACTATCTCTTTCTTAATCATTAACGAAAGTTGAGTTATTAACGTACATCCCACACCATATTGATTTAATCCTGTGTCAGTTATTAAAGTTGGATTATTCATGATTTGACCAGGTAATATATTTTCGTTATTTAATGTAATTTTGTAAGTAAGTTTTCTAAGCGGATTAGAAATTTCCTTTTCAAAATACTTAAGCTTATCTTCTTGAATTTGGTAAATAATTTCACCTCCCTTTATTGTTGAATTAGATTAACACTGAATCCCGCGTCATATTTGATTTGTCCATTTACAAATGAGTAGACAGGCACACTACGATTACCACAGTAAAAAACACCTGTCATAAATCCACCTTGCTGTGGATTAAAATATCTTACCGTAAAAAGAGAGGAATCTAATGCGGTTAATAAACGCGACATCTCACTGACACTGATTGAGTTCCATTCTAATTTGATTGAGATTTTAGTACAGATGACATCTCGATGCATCGTTCCATCTAATGTACGTCCCGCATTCTCCCCATCGAGCGTTTCATATTCAAATTGGCACGAGGCAGGGTTGAATTCTACTCCATTAATCGTAATGAATGATTCTCTCATTCCTCATCACCTCATTTAATCTTTAATCATAAATTGGATTTTTTCTAATTCAGAAGGTGAAATTGAAATCTCTGCTTTAAATAAATCATGCGTTGGAATGGTTTCAATTTTAAGATTTACTTTTAAGTCTAATAATTCCTGGATATCTTGGACCCACTTCTCATGGCAATCTTCTTTGAAAATAATATTTCCAGCATCATCTGATTTCGGCATGTTATTTTCATCTTTTTCGGCATATTGAATCAATAGCTTTTTACGAGTTTCATTATAACTCTCTAATGATTTATCAACTTCTTTAATGTTTTTTGCCAAAATAAAAGCTACCTTAACAGGTAGCTCTAATTGATTTAATTTACTTAAAACTGAAATACTACTCACTAATACTTCATTACTTAGCTTCATTAAATTTGCCCTCCTACTAATTCATCTTCTTGTACATACACCATCTCATCAAAATCTGCAATATCTTGGCGAACTTGTTCTTTGTTGGCATTATATAGTTCACGATTGGCAATATTCGTATTAACATTGTTTGATCCATTCGCGTCCGTTGATAAACTGGCATTCATATAGGCTACTGGTTGTCCATCAATTTTGGAAACTCCATTTAGTGTTATATTTTTTACTACTTCTAACATCTCTATCTTCCTCTCTATATTAATTCACTCAAATCAATAATTCCTAATTGAGCTAATTGTTTGAAATTCTTAAATGTTGCTTTAGCCATTGTTTGACCATCCATTTTTAAGATTAGGTTAATAGGTTGATTATTACCTTGTGACAGGCTACTGATTAATTGTCTATTCTGAGCATCGAACATCCCTCTCATCTCTTTAAATAAATCAGATAAAGGTAGAATAGCTTCACCACCTGTTGAGATTTCTCCACCAGCCATTAGGTTGTTTCCATTCATCCCAAAGATAGCATTAGATCCAGCAGGTAAAATCCCCCCTTTTCTATGCCAACTAATTCCGAATGATGGAACAGAAATAGGATTTAAACTGAAGGACCCACTGATTGAAATTTTAGGCAATTTAAGATGAGGAAGTGACCATTCAAAATTAAAGAATGATTTGATTTTATCAATCGCATTTTTGACATTATCTCTAGCACCCTCGATAGTATCAGTAATCTTATTTTTAATTTTACCGAAAATGTCGGTAACACTTGTGTAGGCTTGAGTGAATTTATCCTTAATACTGTCTTTGATGTTAACTACCTTTTCAACAACCCATGTCTTAATATTAGTCCAAATTTCAACTGCTTTGTCTTTGATTTCCGTACATTTATTGACAACTGTTGTCTTAATGTATGACCAATAGGTTTGAAGCCCTTGCCATAACTCTGCACATTTTTCTTTAATAGTGTCCCAATTTTGCCATAATAACACACCGATAGCAATTAATGCGCCAATGGCTAATATTGCTAATCCAATAGGTGAAGTGAGGAAGGCAATAACACCTCCAAGAATAGTACCGGCACCAGATACAATAGTCATGACTCCACTACAAATCGTCATAACACCATTAAAGATTGTAATAACGCCATTAATCAGATTAAATGCACCCCAAGCTCCTAGAACAGCTAACCCTAGTGCTTCAATCCACTCTTGGTTATCTCTTACCCAACCTAGCATGGTTTCAAGAATACCGGTTAAATCTTCTAGCAACATCGCAAATGATTCGATGATAGCTTGACCGATATAAGAGTTAAGAAAATCCGTGATAGCTCGAACGCCATCTTCAAATGCTTTAACCAAAATCGTTCCCACGATGAAAGCAATGTCGCTCATATTATTTAAAAAGGCTTGACCTCCATTATCTAGGAATGTTTTTAGCCAACCACCTGCTGATAAGGCAAAATTCTGACAAGCGACCAATGCTTCATTCATAGCCTTAATGAATTTACGAGTATTAGGATTATTGTCAGGATTCATGTGGTCGAATAACTTAGATACTGCATCAATCACTTGACTACCAATATCTAAAGCTAATCCAGTGAATGCTCCTGCAAGTCTACCAATATTATAGATTAACTCCTCTCCACCGTTGTTCCAACATCTAATTAGGAATGACTCGATAGATTTACCTAGATTAACAAATGATTGTCTAAGTTTATCTAGTGAATCATTGATATAGCCATCAACACTACTCCATCCATCTCTAAGTGAATTCCATACCATTTGCAATGTAGCCGCTACTTTTTTCGCCCATTGTGAAAATTTCGTTTCGGTTTGTTGCATCGCACTGTCAATGGCACCTGTCTCAATACTTCCACTACCAATACCACCCGCAGAACCACTTCCACTTGAACTAGATGAGGAATTATCCGATAAAACATTCAATTCATCAATTCCACTTAATGACTTTGCAATCTTTTGAGCACTTTCGGCACCATTTGCTAAATCATCTGATACTCCACCTGATGAATTATTAGCATCTTCCAATCCGCCTGTAATCTCATCTACAACTCCACCCACACCAAAGTCAACTTGAACTCCAAATAGAGCGAAGACTTGACTAATGAAATTAGCAATGGCATTAATAGTTGTCGTTAATGCTTGAACAAAGGTATTAAGGATAGGTAATACAACGGTCAAAATAGGTGTGAAACATTTACCTAATGCAACTGATAAATCACTCAAATTAGATTTTAAGACACGAGTTTGATTAGAAGGTGATTTAAGACTTCGTGCTAGATCGCCATTCGCTAATCCTAATTGTTCTTCAATCATCATCGTAGTAGCCATAGCACGTTGAGCATTAGTTAACTCTGCTCCTGTGTTAGCAATACCATTGGCATATGCGTATTCTTTAATCGTATTAGCACGTAAAACGACACCGTATTTATCCATCGTTTCAAAACTTCCACTTAAAGCACTTCTTAAATCGGCTTGTACACTTGCTAAATCAGTATTATAGAACGAACTGATATCGCCAGCCATAACTGCCATTTGTTTAGACATATCAATAGCCTGTTGTCCGGTTAACCCCATTGCACGCCCCATTTGAGTAATAGTGGCGGTATACTGTTTTGTATTCTTAATACCTAGTCCAACAGTTTGATTTAACTCTTTAACCCAAGCGCTCATTTCTTTTGAGGCACTTCCCATGACGGTGTTAAACATGTTATCAGTCTCAATAGATTCCATGGCATCATTTATAGCATTTCTCAACCCACTGAAAATAGCATAAATTCCTAAGAACGGCATCATAGCGCTTAGTAATGATTTGAAGCTAGTGATTAAACCTTTATTAGCATTTTTGATTTGATTAGCGGTGTTTTGATGTTGATTTCCCCACTCTTTAAGCTTTTTCTTCATCTTATCAATTAAAGATAGTTGCTTCGGAATACTGTTATCATTCGGATTTGATGTTGGAAGTTTAGTATTATCTGTAGGCATTTTCATTTTAGAATCATTAAAAGCACCCAAACTCGATTGGATATTACTTTTGACTTGTTTCATAGTTTTAGCTACTGTTGTTTTAATTCGTTCCATGGATGACATTAAGCCACGAAGATTTACACCCTTGAACGCATTTTGCATCTGTCGTCCTAAATGATTAAAAGACTGCCCTGTCTTGTTGGTTGACTTAGATACATTATTGGACATGGTATTAGCTTGTTTCTCGATTTTATCAAATGAAGTGTCAACATTCGTCTTATCAACTTGAAGCTTAATGTCTATAATTTTTTGTTCATCCATCTACTCACCTCCTACCACATGAAAGTTCTTATTCATTTGTTCAGCCCACTCTCTTAATTTAATGCGCTGCACTTCCATCTCCCATTGTTCGTCGACTCTCTCTTGAGCATCGTTCCCGATAAAAGGATATGCTTTTTTAAATTCAGGATACTTAGCATCCTTACTTAATAATCTTGATACCGACATACCAATCAAATTAGCTAATTGATAATCAAAGCAAGCTTTCTCTTGCAGTTCACTTTGTTGTTGCTTGTTATACGCCTCAACGTATCTTGTAACTTGAGCAAGTGTAGACTTATAAAATTCTTCTTCTCTCATGCCAATACTCGTACATTGCCCCAACAAATCCATTACATGATTTTCGAACGTCACATTATCATTAGGAACATTATTTGTAGGCTTATATTCTCTTTCTGTTTCGAGTTCCGATTGATTTTGATTAATAATACCCGCTTCTTGATAAATCTCTAAAATCAAAGAATTTAGATCCTCAACACTGTCAGCAACATCGTACAACTCGTCATCACTTAACTCATATTGCTCTAACGATAAGGATAATAACAGCAGTTGCGTTTTGACACTTATAACAGTCAATAACGGTCGAGTTAAATCACCAAACAGTTTATCAATTGCCAAACATGATCTAATCGTCAATTTAGGATAATAGATTTTATTCTCATGCTTCAAGACAATCATGGATTGCCTCTTCTTTCTCAATAATTTCTTGCTTATCATACGGTAAATATTTACCTGTTTGAAGAACTTCCATCACGACCGTAAACAATGAGATAACCGAATTTTCTTCCTCTTTCTCTAACCAAGCATCAATTAAATCCATCATTTTATCAATCGATACACCTGCATTTAACTTTTGTGCTGCTGCGTGTAAGACAGTAGTCATAACTGGCATAGTTGGGATTTGCATTTTAGAAAAATCAATATCTTGCTCATTTGTTGCTCCACCCATCATTCCAAATATAAAGTTAAGCGGTGAACAACCTAATGCTTTCTCTAATTGAATTTTTTCTTTAGTTCCTACTAATGTTAGGTTAAGCCCCATAAATTCGACTTGCTTAATCATGTTTAGTCATCCTTTCTTGTTTTGTGTACTAAAAGAAAAAGCCCTTGCATTTCACAAGGACTTATTTTATTAATTATTACTCCACATCTCCAATGGTGATTTCTGATGCAGGAGTCAAACTGATTGTAAATTCATGGACCGCATCTACTTCAACACCATTTAACGTTACGGATACGTATGCATTAAAAGTAATCTTCAATCCATCAGCGTATGTTATCTCTACCTCATGCGTTTCTCCATCTGCTAATGCACGCACTTTTTTAAATTCAGCTTTCTCATAATTACAAGTGTATGAGATTTCATCACCATATTCTTTAATCCCATTAATATAACGGCGACCTTTATCTGCTAATGTCGTCACTTCAACTTTAGAAGTTTTTTCTGTAATCTCTCCCATCGATTTAACACCGGCAACAACTGTTGAATCAAGTTTCAACACCGCGCCTTGAGTTAATAATTCAGCCATATATAATCATTCCTTTCTAATTCGAAATTTGAATTGTACAATCTTTTAATAGAGCGGCCTTGCAGTTATAAGTCATTGTCTTACACCACAAGCGGTTATCAATGTTCATGTCAGCACTTGTGTAGTTGCGTTTAAGCCCCACTCCGTGCATATAGTCATCTACTACTCCCATGAGCTTAAACAACTGCTCAGGCTCATCTACATAGATGCTAATGTCATATGACAAGTTAACAATCTCCATGTGACTATTATGATCACGATAATATTGATTGTTAGATTTCTCTTCTAATATCAAAAGAGGGATTGCAACGTCAGCATTCACAGGTGGTTGTACAAAATACACATCCATGCCTGTCGCTTTTGTCAAACCCTCTTTGAGTTCAGTTCGAATTGATAACAAAACGTGCGACTCCCTCCTTATAGTTTATTAAATATTGATTGTTGAATAATGCTTGGTGCTTTATCTTTATAGAACTCGAATGAGTCTCTAACAAAGTATTTCGGTGGCAACCCCACAGTAAAGCGATAGGTCCCATCCCCAACTGGATAAAACCATCCATCTTGTCTACCTTGTCCATTATCTGCATAAATACCTGTCCCTAACTCATTATAAATTGCATAGTTACAACCGACATTAGTTACTGTCATACTAGCTAATCCATTTGACCACTCTAATGGCATAATAGTAACAGATGATTTTAATTTACCAGTTCTTATATAAGAACCATCCCCACCTATTTTTTCGTCAATGATATCTTGTTGCATCTGTGCAATCTCACTAGCCACTAATCTCATGCCTTCTTCGAGACCTTCCTGTATCTTCTGTAAATCTTTCTCCAAACCTTTAAGTAGTGATGATGTATCAATTGTTATCTTCATCGTTTAAGTCCATAGGTAATAGTTTTAGGAAGACACATAAAAGCAGGATAAACCGTATAAGTTCTCACTTGATAGGTTACTCCATCCACTTCAACACGAGTAGCTGACTCGCAACTCTCTATATGATCCATTGAAACTTCAAATGATACGTTACTAGCTATCCCATATTTCTGTTGAGAATGATAAGTGCTAATAGGGGTAATTGAACATGGAATATCTTCTGCAATGAACTCATAGGTTTGCTCTACAATTCCCCATTCATTAGGCTTACTAGCAATAACACCCATGAGTGTTGCTTTATCTGTGTAGAATAAATCATTAACTCCCATATATCATCACCATACTTTCACCATAACTTTAGGTTTAGGTAGTCTATCTTTGATTGTCTGAGGAATGCCGATTTTATTCAATTCATCAAAATCCATAAATGTCACACTACGACCTGCTGATGAAATAGATTTGATAGCACCATTCTCAACTGAACCTTGCGACATAGTAGCTTTGTTGATGTAGTAGCAAGCTAACTCTATCGCTTCGTTATAATAGGTGTCGCATATATCTAAATCAGGATCATTGAGATAGTTTTTTATTGCATTCGTTGCATTAGAGATGTAGAAATTGATAACCACATCATCTAATTTAGTGTTAGTTAGCTTTTTGATTAATTCAATCATCTACATCACTCCATTCTTAATTGGTTGTCTTTCTCTCGCGAGTTCCCTTAGGTTCTACATCTTCGATTACTTGTTCTTCAACAAGCGATGTAGCGTTCAGTTAAGCAGTAGCAATACGAACGATTGACTCTGGGCGAGTGATTAATGCACCATGCACTGATAAGACTTTGACATATTCAGAGAAACGTTTTTCCATTTCACCAAACTTAATTTGATCTAAGTATTGAACTTGTGCGATTGCATCTTTGTGTAATACAATGATTTCTCCATCTTCGATTAAGTTAGTTAATAATACTTGAACACCAGATACAGTAACGTTAGATAATCCGTTTAACTCAGTCGCAACATGGAAGTTATTAGCGAATTGAGAAGATTGTTCTAACATCGTTAAGGTATTCCAGTTCATTAAAATAATACGTCCATCAGAAGGCACTTCTTTAGAATCTAACATACGTACTGCTTTATTGATGTTTTCATAAATATTAGACTTAGTTAATGTTGCAGTTACTTTTTGAATATCTTCCTCTGCGCGAACTAATCCTAATACGTGGTTACAAGTAGATAGTTGTAAAGTATTTACACGTTGACGGATTAATGCTTCACGAGCATTTGTATTAGTCATGGCATAGTCGATAGTCGGGAACTCCATAGCAAATGCTTTGTGTTGGTCTGGAATTAATTCAATAGCTTCTGTTGCTCCCTTTTTGAATGTTAAGTCATTCCCATCGTAATCCACTACACAATCATCATCTGCAACGATTTTATTAATAATGTATTTACCGTATCCATCCATTGCAACTGGATAAGTGATTGCTTCTAAGATAGAGCGCTTCATGTATTCTTCTTGGATTTCAGCTTTCCATACTGAAGCAATGGCTGATTTAATTTCTGAAGTGTTTTGCAAATTTGGCATTATATTACCTCTTTCATTTTAATATTTCTCTAGTACCCACCCTAGATGGTGAAGTGTTTAACCACCCCCACTCAAAGGAATAATAAAAGGCACTATTATCTAGTGCCTTAATTATTTAGTCATGTAATACTCTTTAACCACTTTATCTACTTCTGCCTTACGCTGCATAATTTCTTGAGTAGACATTTTAGAGATATCCTCCATTGTCAATGCTTTAGGTTGTTCATTAGACATTGTAGGCACATTAGCACTAGCTTGAACTTTAGCTTGTATTTGTGCATTAATCTGATTACTGAACAAATCTTTCATAGCATTAATTTGTGTTGCTACCGATTCTGCATCCATGTTGACTAGCAAATCCGCCATAGATACAGGTAACCCTGCTTCTTGCAATTGTGAAGTAATAGTAGCTTTATATTGTTGTTGATTATATTGATTGATTTTAGCTTCTAACTCTTGCTCACGTTGTTGCAATTCTTCTAATTTTTTGTTGAAATCATACTCTGCTTTTTGTTCTTCATTCATTTGAGATAACTTTTGTGACTCTTCAAGAGCGTTAAACTTAGCCTCCCACTTTTTCGTTTCCTTCTCCAAACGCTTAGTTAAGATGCGATCTAATTCCTCTTGTGTGAAAGTTTTAGTGTCTTGTGGTTGAGTTTCCACGTTTCCCTCACTTTGTTCTGACACTTGATTTTGTGTGTTTGTATTTAAAATTTGGTTATCTTCCATACATTTGACCTCTTTCTTTGAGTAAAATCCTCATTGATATGCTCAACAAGTAAAGCAAAATAAAAGGAACTACAAAGAGTTCCACCTAGTTATAAGTCTAGTAACTATTTTTTCTTATTTAAATCATATTGCGCACGTATCATCTTGGTACGATCCTCATTCGATTTAGCACGCTTCTTAATAAAATCTTGAGCATCATCATAATATGGCGAACGTTTGATATTTCCATTTTCATCAACAACGACTTCAACTAAAACACATCGCTCATTAGGATGCAGTATAAAATCTCCTGATGTAGTCGATTCGAGTGGATAAATAGCTCCATCTAACGATTGGCACAGTTTACAGACGCGACTATCTCTCATACTTCTACGTTCCATATGAGTATAGCCGTTCTGTTTTGCTTGATGAAGGTGTGCTGTGATTTCGGCTGTCCTTAGTTCGGTTTGGACCAATGTCTTAGCACTTCTAAAGCTAACATCTAAATCACGCATAACTTCTCCTGCTATCTTGTTATATCCATCTCCACGAATGATAGATTGTTTTAACTTACTCTCAATCGAATAGCCTAACTTCTTAGCTCTCTCTTCAATTCGAGTGTAGTACCATTTACCTTGTAGTGGAGAATACCACCAAGATAAATCCATTTGTTTAGCCACCTCTGCCAATTCTCCTGTGGCTATAGGTGTATTTATATATGACTCTAATAGTTCAATAGATTTCAACTGGTTAAGCTCTGGTGAAGGACGATTAGCAATCTCCTTGTATTTTTCATTCAATTTTGCTAAATCCATGTAGTCACTAACATATAACTGATTTAGCGAATCACCTAGTTTGTCAGATTCAACTTTGGCTAGTTCATCTAAAATCAAATCAACCTGTTTAGTCAATTCTTCAAGATGCTTAAGTTCACTAAATTGAAAATTAGGATTTACTGCCTTAATTTCTTCCATACTCTTATACCATTTGATAATCTCTACTTTGATAGTATCGTAAGCTATTTTATATTCTTTCTGTAACTCTTTAAGAGTAGATTTAAAATATCGGTTGTAGTTGTTGTCTAACTTCTCCATCTTCTGTTGAAAGTGTGATTTAGGCATGCTACTCACCTACTACTTCAGCATTTTCTTCTCTATCATCTACTACTGGTTCATGATCGTTGAAGTTATCTTGCATGAATGAGATAGATCGTTCTTTTTCTTCAGCCAATCGTTCTAATTCAACCTCAATGCTAGGCACGAAGTCCTGTAATAGACCAACAACAGTCTCCTGACTTAACATAGTTGATAACTGCAAAGCATTTTGAATCTGTTCTGTCTCATTTGCAATAGCGTTACGATGCATTGTAATCTTAATCTCACGCAATTCTTTATCAACGTCAATTGGATTGGTTAATGATTTAAGATTTAACATTAACTCTAAGTTACGTCTTAATGCCTTAATAAAATGCCCCTGTGTAACACCTGCTTTAAACTCTGTACTAGCCATACGTAAACGTAAAGCTACACCACTAGAAGCACTTCCCCAATTCTTATCCTCTAAGTCAACGATACCTGCTAATGAGAAAATATCTTCACGTAAGCGTGTCTTTACTTCTTCATTGGTTGGTAAATTATTCTGAACATACTCAACTTTAATATCTTCACTTGCATTTAACATCCTTAACTCACGAATCTGTTGTATCATCTCATCATTAAGTGTGCACCCACTTACTAATAAGAGGGCATCTACTAAGTCATTAGATAAATCCAATGTGTTAGATACCGCTAAGTCATAAGCATCAATTAACGGGATAACACGTTCAAACAGTCCTTTTCCATCATTGAATTTGAATAAGCTAAAAGGAACGTCTTTGAAATAATGCTCACTAACTTGTGGCACAGTAGTTTCTTTGACCTCGCCATTCTCAGTTTCAAGATAATATTTAGTCACATCTACATCAGTATAGACTTCAACATAGTGGGTTTCACGTACACCACCATTATTCTCTACTTTCCAGTGACGAATAACAGTATGAATTTCCTCTAATACACTGTTATCTGTAATCACGATCAACTCACGATTATCTACTGGACAGAATCGTATATTACCTTTGGCATCTAAAAATGTCATTGTCGCACTAACACCGTAAATGGCACTATTTCGAGTCAAGGTGATTAACGCTTCTTCACTGTCATTATATTTTAAATAATCATCAATTAAAGACAGGATATCTTCGTTGTCAGCATCATATTTGACCGGTTTACTTGCAAAATATCCCGTAAATGTGTCTACTAGCTTACTAGCAAAAGAATGAGTTGCTTTGATATTGCTCTTACCCTCACTGCGGTTCTTTTTATTGATTTCTGTGTTATTCCCCTCATAGTAAGCTAATAACTTATGGTCGTGATACATATGAGTTTCGTGTTGCCGAATAAAATTATACACTTCATTGTAGTTATATCTCTTTTTAGGTCGTCTTAGTTGCAACATTTAATCAACTCCTCCCTTTACAATCTAAGTGAAGATTTATCGAATATTTTAACCCTATTTGATGAATAAATATCACAAATGCTATATCCTAGCGCATCACAACATAAGTGACTGTAAGTGTGGTCAGTCTTGTTGGTATAAACATTTGTTTTCTTATCTTTAAGGTAAACAAAATTTTCAAATTCTATTTGAGCGTTTGGGCAACTATCAACTAGCACATATATATCTAAGTTTTGCAGATATGAAATTCTAGCTTCAACACTTCCTGCACCTTTAATACACGGTTGAGCATTGATGCCTTTTGACTTCAAGTAGCTAATGACTTGAGGACTTGCACTATCAACATATATTTTCTGTTTCTGTATCCCTAGATTAATAATGGCTTCATACATTTCATCTAATGTAGCTCCACGTTGATAAAACTCTTTAATTAAATATAATGCCTGAGTCCTTTCATTGAATAAGCTGACTGCAATAGCTGTTGGATCTAGTTCACCAATATCCATTCCGCATCTAACTTGCCATGATTTGTCCTTTAACATAGCATTGACATCTATATCATGACTATTGATGAAGTTGATATGTTTAAATACTAAACCATCTAAATCAGTTCCCCAATTTCCTTCTGCAAATATACGATATTTATTAGGATTTCGGGTTTTCAAACTCTCCAGTGAATCTACATATGATTGAGGTAAAAATGGATTATCTTTGTAATTGCTTCTGTCATAAAACAAATCAGCAGGTTGCTTATCGCCTTCACAAAACCCATGTAACCAGTGGTGAGGACTAATTGGATTGAAACAACCGTATATTTGCAAATACGGAGCTTTCGCCCTTAAACGTAAATCTATCTGGTCAACTATCTCTTGTGGTACTTCAAATATTTCTTCAATAAAGAAATCAGTAACACCATTGATTGATAATAGTTTTTCTTCATCATCAAGTCCCAACATAATAATCATTGAACCATTAGGTAGAGTAATACTACGTTCTGACTTATTGACTGAGCACTGATCTAATAGCTTTAACTGCCTCAACATTTGTTTAGTTAAATCCCAAATAGAGTTATTAATAGTCGTACCGTATCGACGACACATACAAACCTTACGCTTAGATTGACACGCTTTGATGATTAGTTTTTGAATGACGAAATGCGACTTACCAGAACCTGCTCCACCCATAAAGATATTCCATCTATGGCTATAATCAAATAGATAGGGATAAAAATGAGGACTGAATATTTTTTTGCTAATTTGCAAATTAATCTGCATCGTCATCATCCATTATCGTTACGGTAATCGTTTGTTCACCCGTTGTTTTCATTTCAACTTTATCTAAGAATGCCCCTGATGTTCTTGCTATCATCTCACTAGCCTTTAATCGGTCTTTCATGGAATTATCGGGATTTCGCATTGCCTCCGTCCAAAACTCTCGAACTTCTGTTATATCTGCTAAACGATTGCTCTCTAATTCCTTTTGTTTCTCTTCGATATACTCTTGAAGGTGAGGTTTTGTGAGGTTTTCATACCCTGTTTCTTTAGCGGTCTTTTTGCTATACCCTGCTTTTATAGCAGCTTCAGTGGCGTTGCCTGTTTGAATATAATAATCAGCAAACGCCTGTTGTTTGGGTGTAAGCTTCATTGCAACACCACCTTTCTTTGTAAAATAAAAACACACGTCGGGGGAACGTGTGCTTATCGGGATGGGATTTAAGATTACTGATGTGTTATCAAGACATCAATCTGTTTTTAGGGTAGTGCTTGCGATTGGATTTGCACCAACTTAGCGTGCTCCTAAAGAACCTAAGAAGCTTACTGTCTTACTTAATAAACGACACAAGCGTGTCGCCCTTGAGCAAAAAGCTCTCAGGCTGGAGGTTATCACTGATGGCAATGAATTCACATCAATCAACTTCAAAACGTATCGTACTTGGTGCCCTTTCGGGCATATTATGGGGTCTCTCATTGGATTTGAACCAATACACAAGGTTTTGGATTGCCTTTGCTCTACCATTAAGCTATCGAGACATATTCCGAGGTTTTACCCTCGGCTCTTAGTCGGGCGATTATTAACCATGATTTAGCATCACGATTAGATACTTAATTATGTGAGTAACTGAAGTATCACTTGCTCTCTTGCGTCGTAATCGACACTATCATATTATCATGTTTTTTATAAAAAGTTACGACATGATTTACGCCCCCTTTTACGCCATTCTTTAATTTAATAACTTTATCAGTTTATTACAGGCGACTTTTAACTTCCTGTTAATAGTCCTTTCACCATAATTAAAATCGATTGCAACCTCTTTATTTGTTTTGTTATGTGTGTACTTGTATAATACGATATCTAATTCCTCCGCATGAGTCTTGCTAATCCAACAAAATACCTTTTCAACTCTTTCAACATATTGCTTCAGCCATCTAATCTCTTCATCTATGTCGTTTATTTCTTTCACTCTGTCACAATACTTATCTTCAATCCCTACACCATTTCCATAGCCAAACTCACTATAGTCCGTTACTTTAATTGGTGGTTCATCTAGGATACGTTGCTTCTTTCTCTCTAAAGACTCAATTCTCTCTTTACTGAAATTGTATTGATCTACTATCTCCTTTGCTGTCACACTCTCACCTCTTAGAACATCTCACTTATTCGTAAACTATCTCCCTACACCATATAGTTCGATTTTGATATCGCCACTCTCGATAGTGACACCATACCATGTTGTATACATCAAAAATAATAGGATTAATATCGCCAAAAACATTTCAATTATTTCAACCATCCACCTTATTAACATTACACACCACACACACTCATTAACCTCTCGAAATCACATTCAACCACATAACAATCATCACCATTATGGTCTGACCTTAAATTCCTCACCTTTACCCTCAATCCAAACTTCTCAAATTCTTTAACAATCATATCCGGTGTGCGAACGTCTTTCTTTTCACCTTTCTTCCTAACAACGGTATTACCTAGACTTCTGACGGCTTGAATCTGAAATGGTTTGAGAAAAGTTTTAGGCTCTTTAACTACCTTAGCTTTAGGCTCGCCGTAGAACTTCTCACCACTACCCTGCGGTGGAACTAAATAGGTTCTAACCGGCACATATACCCCTTGTTTGCGTAAATGATCTGCCAATTCATGACTTGCTCCTCGATACCCCTTTCGTAACATGTAGTTGATGTTGGTGTGGCTAACACCATATTTAATGGCAAAAGCATACTGTGTTAAACCGTCCCGCTCCATCACCTCTAATATAGTCGGTAAATTGTCGACATTCTCTACCATTTCAACACCATCAACGGTTAATCCAAGCTTCTGCACTTTCTCAATGATGTGTGTTGATACACTTCCTCCTCTTATTAAATTTCGCAATGAAGAATCGGATATCCCTATTTTTAATGCTAAAGCTGTGATAGTCATTCCATTCTTTTTTAAATACTCACATATCTTCATTTCTTATCCCTCCAACTCAATCAATTTAACATATACATAAGGTTCTACACCGTAATACTTCCTAACCTTCAACTCAACAATCTGCTTATCATCGCCATATACTAATCCATTCAAGGCATCTAGCACACTCTTAGCGATATTGTCGTTATCAGGCTTCACTGTAGGGCGTATTTTACCGCTTAATTTCGCTTCTTTCTTCTTTTTGGTATCTGACTTAGGGATAGGCATAAAAACCTCAATTTCGGCACTTATCGCATTCTCAAGAGTTTTCTCCCAGCCTTTCTGTTTGGCATAATCCGAATAACACCATTTAACATAACTCTCATAGTTGATTGTAGGCTGTGGTGTATAAACTCTACCGTTCTTTAAATTTAATCGCGGTCTCTGCTTAGCTTGAACCTTGCCTGGTATTTTAAACTCTCTCAAACTCATATCCCCAACTCCTTAATGGCTGCTTCATTTAACTTAATGGCAGTAATCTTATATTTATCCTCAAACATCTTATGTCCTATGTTGTGGCACTCATTGTGGTGCACTCGACATAACGCAATAAA
>OLSC01001752.1_pt1 | contig 18141 bp, 19 predicted proteins | sample 1672881 | NCBI WGS metagenome assembly OLSC01 (sample SAMEA3136733, study PRJEB25190) | human gut metagenome | biome: human gut; feature: human-associated habitat; material: faeces | place: Austria | collected 2013
GCTGCGCTTTGTTAAACCGGTGAATTTCATCTACAAATACAATGGTGCGGGTTCCGAATCTTCGATTGCTCTCCGCCTGCTGCATAATGGTGCGAATCTCCTTAATCCCGCCGGTAACAGCAGAGAATGCAATGAACTCTGCTTTGGTGGCATGGGCAATCACTTGGGCCAAAGTGGTTTTTCCCACACCGGGCGGCCCCCAGAAGATCATAGAGGCAAGCTGATCCGTTTCAATCAGCCGGCGGAGGAGCTTGCCTTCCCCCAAGAGATGGGTTTGCCCGACGTATTCTTCTAAACACTGAGGGCGGAGCCGGGCGGCCAGGGGACGAGGAGGCTCTTGCCCGAATAAGGTATTTTGTTCCATGGTGGGTCCTGCTTTCTGCTTGCGCTTGGTATTTGTTTATGGTATTACAGAGTTTGAGAAGCTTCAATAGAACGGGCTTTCTTTTGTCGCTGATCCAGTCCAGGAAAGGGGATTCCATGGTTTTTGCGGGCTGGCATGGGACCGGAGGGAAGGGAAAGAGAGGAAGAACGAGAAATTTGACGGAAAAGGTATGGGAAAGGGGCAAAAAAATCTGCGAACAAACGAAAAAAATTTTCTCTCAGTTCTCCCGTTTTTTGCAGAGTGTGCTATAATAACGGAGAAATGGTCGTGTAACACCGAGATACTTTTAGTAGGGAGGACAAGGAAATATGAAAACCCTGTACAACGGAAAGACGAAGACGGTCATGCTGGACGAAGCCACTGGTGTGGTGAATCTCTTCTTCAAGGATTCCGCCACGGGAGAAAACGGTGTCTTTGACCCCGGCTCCAACACCGTGGGCGGCAGTGTGGAAGGCAAAGGAAAGATCGGCCTGAAAATCTCCAAGCACTTTTTCGAAATCATGGAGAAAAACGGCATTCCCACCCACTATCTGGGCGCGGATGTGGAGCAGGGCCTGATGCAGGTGCGCAAGCTGACCGTGCCGAAGCTGGAGTTTGTGCTGCGCTATTACACGGCTGGCTCTATGTGCCGCCGGTTTAGCCTGGAAGAGGGCATTGTCTTTGATCCTCCCTATACGGAGGTCACACTGAAGGACGATGAGCAGGGAGATCCTCTGATCAGTGAGCGCCTGTGCATCATGAAAGGGATGCTGGCCCCTGGTCAGTACGACGAGGCGCTGGGCATTCTGGTCAAGGTAGGAGAGGTTCTGAAGAAGGAACTGTCCGCTATGGGCCTGACGCTCATTGATTTTAAGATTGAGGTAGGCTATGATGAAAACGGCAAGATGTATGTGGTGGATGAAATTACCCCTGACATCTGGAGAGTCCGGGACGAGAAGGGAAACATTCCCAACCAGATCGACTGCGCGAAAATGATTCTGGAGAAAATTTAACAGCGTGATAGAAGGAACTTCCTCCCTGCTGTACGGGGAGGAAGTTTTTTACCCCAATGGAGGGCAGTACACTCCACAAAAAATTCAAATTTCTCTGGTATACTACCATTTGAGGTGAAAAAGAATGTTTCGAATTTTAATTGTAGAGGACGAGCCTGATATTGGGGAACTCCTCCAGACCTATTTGGAGCATGCCGGGTATGTGACCCGTTTGGCCCAGGAGGGACAGAGTGCGTTGACGCTGTTTTATCAGGAAACCTTTGACTTAGTGCTTTTGGACTTGATGCTCCCCAAGATGGACGGATATACGGTCTGCCAAGCCATCCGGGAACAGTCTGACGTACCAGTTATCATGGTGACTGCGTTGGACAGTGAGGAGCATCAGCTGCAGGGCTTTCGGTTCAACATTGATGATTATGTAACCAAGCCCTTCTCCATCCCCGTTCTGTTGCAGAAAATTCGAGCAGTTCTTCGCCGGACCACAGGGCACGCCGGAGATGAGCCCATCTGTTATCGGAACCTAACTTTGGATTTGGAGGGATATCAGGCCTATTTGGGAGGAACCCCTGTCGATTTGACAAGGCGGGAGATTGCACTGCTGCGGACCCTGTTAGAGAACCAGGGGCGGGTTCTAACCCGGCAGATGCTGCTCAACCGTGTGTGGAGCTACGATTTCTACGGGGATGAGCGAATTGTGGATACACATATCAAAAATCTACGAAAAAAATTGGAGGCGGATTATATTGAGACGGTGCGCGGTGTGGGTTACCGAATGGAGCGGGAAAATAAGACGTAATCTGCCGGTAAAAATTTTCTGTTTTACCTGCCTGCTCCTGTTGGCTGTCTGTATTGTGACCTACGGTCTGATCGCCTGGATGATGCCGGTGACATACCAGGCAGACAGAAACCGCGTGTTATCGGAGCAGGCGGAGAGTTTGATCCAAGAGTTGAGCAAGACTATGCTATCTGCGTGTGGCCCGCTGCTGGAGAAATTTGCGTCGGATTATGATGCCCAAGTGAGTATTTTAGATGAAACTGGTCAGCCGGTGGCGGGGACAAAGGACCTTGCACAAACAGAGGAGGAAGAGGGCCGGGTGACGTTTAGCCAGATTCAAACGGAGGAGGGCATGACGCTGCAAACCAACGAATCAATACACATTACCCAAACCGTTGCGACCCCGTTTTCTTTTCAAGGCAGTCAGGATGTATATCAGCTGATGGTGGTAGGCAGAATCCGAGGGGTGAATCAAGCGATGGAAGCCTTGGGGAAATTATGGCCTTGGCTGCTGGCCTCGGTGGTGTCGGTGTCTATTTTGGGGTCCTTTTTCTACGCCCGCTATGTTACCCGGCTATCCCGCGCCATGGGGGCGCTGCAGGGGGCGAATGAGGCGCTGCGGCGAGACATGGAACGAGAGCGGGAAATGGAGCGGCAGCGGATGGAATTCTTTGCTGCAGCTTCCCATGAACTAAAGACACCGATCACCATTGTCAAAGGGCAGCTGGGAGGGATGCTGGACGGGGTAGGGGTCTATGCCGACCGGGAGCGATACCTGGCCAGAAGTCTGCAAGTGATGGGCAGCATGGAGCGTTTGGTGGGGGAACTCCTGACCCTTTCCCGGATGGAAGGGGAGAAGGTCCGCCGTGGCATAAAGCCTCTGAATCTAACCGATCTCCTGACTGCCTGTGTGGAGGAATACACGGACCTCTTTGCCCAAAAGGCGCAGACGCTGCATGTTTCCCTTGCGCCGGACCTTCAGGTACCGGGAGAGTGGAATTTACTCTCCAAGGCGGTCTGCAATCTTTTAACCAATGGAGCCATGTATTCCCCGGACGGGGCGGAACTTTTTCTCTCTGCTCGGGAGGAAGGGGAGCAGATCTATTTCTCTCTGGAAAACACAGGGGTTCACCTGTCAGAAGAAAGGATTCCCCATCTGTTTGAGGCCTTTTACCGGGGGGAGGGCTCTCGCAACCGGCAGACGGGCGGAAGCGGTTTGGGGCTGTACCTGGTGAAACGGATTCTGGAATACCATTGTGGGGAGATACAGATTAGAAATACCGCCGCTGGAGTCTGTGTGGAAGTTTGGCTGCCCAGAACCAACTCCACAGAAACTACAACTTCCTGCTAAATTAACTCCATATTTTTTTGCTATCCTTTCCTTGCTCTTAAAAGCAAGGAAAGGATTTTTGCGATGAAACTACAGATGGAACATTTAACCATGACCTATCCCACCGGAAAGAAGGCGCTTCAGGATATGAGCCTTACATTGAGCAGTCCCCAGATGATTGGACTGCTGGGGCCAAATGGAGCGGGAAAGTCCACCCTGATGAAGCTTCTGACGGCGGCACTGCTTCCCACCCAGGGAAGCATTTTTGTGGACGCGCGGCCCCTGGCCAAAAGCGAAGGGGCCTTGAAAGCCCAGCTTGGCTATCTGCCCCAGGACTTTGGCCTTTATGAGGAGCTGACGGTAACCCAGTTTCTGGACTATATGGCTGCCTTAAAGGGCATTCGTGCCCCCAAAGCAGAGATTCGGCGGGTTTTGTCGGACACCAATTTGACGCCGCAGCGGCGAGCCAGGATTCGTACCCTTTCCGGCGGGCAACGCCAGCGGGTGGGGATTGCGCAGGCGCTGCTGGGCTCCCCTCAGCTCTTGATTTTGGATGAGCCTACCGTGGGGCTGGACCCGGAGGAGCGGATTCATTTCCGCAACCTATTTGCACAGGAGGCCAAAGATAAATTGGTTCTGCTGTCTACCCACATTATTGAGGATGTGCAGTCTGTGTGTGACCGTCTCATTGTCATTCATGGGGGAGAGCTCCTGTTTGACGGACGCCCTGAGCAGCTGGTTGCCCGGGCCCAGAGACACGTGGGGGTGTTCCAAGGCTATCCGCCCCAAGGAATTTCCTGCGAGGTAACTGCCCAGGTCAACACAGCCGGAGGAATCTTATGCCGGGCTGTGGCGGAGAAACTGCCGGAGACAGTTCAGAAAGTAGAGCCTACCTTAGAGGATGCCTATGTCTATCTGGTGGGGAAGGAGGGGAAGCGGCCATGACAGTTTGGCGTGACCTTCGAGTGGAGTGGATGCGTCTGTTTCGGTCCAAGGGAACCTGGCTGGCATTGCTGGCCGCTTCCGCTGCCCCCTTGGTGGGCTATGGACTCTATCAGCCCGCCGGGGGCGGTACAACTGCGGCCTTGGTTCTTCTGAATCCCATGCTGGCAGGCGCGCTGGGCGGGGCGCTTGCGTTTGCGGCGTTAACTTTGTCAGAGATGAACCGGGTCAAAAAGGGAAGAATGGGACCCTTGACAGACAGTGTGGTCTCTCCCCTGCGGATGGCTGTGGTTCGGACCGCTGTGCTGATGCTGACCGCAGTGGTGTCCTCTCTGGTGACCAGTCTACTTTACCTTCCCTATACCTGGTACCGGTTGGGGGAGACCTTTCAGGGAAAGGAATATGTCCAAGTCGCCCTGCTGTTTTTGCTTCCCTTTCTGGAAATGACGGTTTTGGCGGCTGCTGCGTTTTACCAAATATTCCAGCGGGTGGATGTCTGTGTGCTGCTTCTCCTGGCACTTTTGCTGGTGGGACTGGGCCCTTGGAGTCAGGACACCTATTTGCTGTACTGGATGGATTTGTCCAACCTGGGTTTTTCCGGAGACTTAGGCAATACGACGATTTTCCGGCTGGCGCGGTACAGCCGTTTGCTGTGGCTGTGCCTCTTTGGCGGGCTCTGGGTGGGGTCCCTTCTGTGCGTTCGAAACCACGGCAGGGGTATTTTTGGCTCCATGGCTTGCTATGGGCGAAAGCTCTACTTGCCGCTGCTGGCGCTTTGTCTTCTGGCAAGCGGAGCTGGCTTGTATTTCCGCCAACCTTACCTGGACCATGCTCCGCCTGTCTCTTTGGATGCCGGCAATGTAACAGGGGGAGGGACGGCCTATTTCGGCATGGAGGAGACGGAAGAACCTACGGTGGTCATTCATAAGACGCAGCTGGAGCTGCTGGTTCATCCGGAACAAGGCACGGCAGAGGGAAACGTGACCTATGAGGTGGAAAACATCAGCGGTACGGAACAGGCGTGTCTGCTGGATATTAATCCGGGCTATACCGTTGAGCATATTTTGGTGAATGGAGAGGAGGTTCCGTTTACGGATCAACACAACGATCAGTTTATCTCTTTGAAAAATATCTCCCTCACGCTCCCCGCGCAAAAGAATTTGCAGGTGGAGATTTCCTATCAAGGGCGCATTCAACTGCCTGCGAACACAGGGGTGTTGGCCATTTATGATGAGATCACGCCGGAGTACATCAGCATGGGCGGCAATAGCGTGCTTCCTGCCCTTCACGGGGAGACGGCGGAAGATTGCACCTTTACCGGCCGCGTTACTTTGCCGGAGCAGTTGCAGATGGTGTCGAAAGGAAAGCCGGCACAAGTGGTGGGAGAGGGGGAAGGAACCCGAACCTGGCATTTGGAGGGAACGGGACTCCGCCCGGCCTTTTTCGCGGGAAACTATGTCTGTGTCAAACTCAAGGACACAGCATTCCCGGTGTATTTCTGGTATAGTGCGACCCACCAAACGGAGTTTACCTCGTTGGGGATTGAGCGTTTGCTGACAGACACCGTATCTTACTGCACGGCGCATTATGGGGCACTGCCCTATACAGAGGAGTATCCACTCAATATCGTGATGACCAGCGCCCACATGATGGGCGGTGGTGCCGCGGACAATCTCAGCTATATGGGGGAACTTTTCTTTTCGGAGGACAACCTGAAAGACCCCTCTAAGGGGGCCAGTGCGGAAGAGGTGATTGCCCATGAAATTGTGCACCAGTGGTGGGGCAGCCAGTGCCCCATCATGGATCTGGAAAATACGGATTGGAGCGCGGAAGCTCTGACCTGCTACACCACATACCGTATGATGAAAGAATGGAAGGGAGCGGACTATGCCCAGCAGTTCTATGTGGACCAGTGGCAGGCGCGGTATGATGATATGATGGATCAGTTTTACCTCCGCAATCCGCAGTATATCAGCCGTTTGTCAGAGGAGCATCAAGCCTCCATACAAGCCCTGATCTTTGACGCCAGCACCTATGGAAAGGCACCTTTGCAGGTGAAACAGGCGGAGACCTTGGTGGGTGGAGAGGCGGCAATGGACGCTATCCTCCAAACCCTCTTCCAACAGGGGGGAACGGAGATGCCTCCCTATGTCACTTGGCAGGACTTTTTGGATGCCTGCGGCCTGACAGAGGATCAGCTTGCGGTGAAAGGGGGACATGGAAATGGTTAAGATTTTCTACTATGAGCTTCGCCGTCTGTTGGGAAATCGGTTTACCGTTGGCTTGCTCTTGGTGGCCCTGCTGTATGGGTACTGGACCATGCGAGGGGAAATCCTGTTGGGTATAGCGAATACGGCACCCTTTTCCCCTTGGAGTTTTGGGGCTTATCTGGCCGAAATGATGCCATTGCTCCTGGTGGCTCTGCTCTGTTTTCTTTCTATTCTCACCTCTGACACAGGAAAACGGGTGGAAGTTTTGATTGCGGCAACCCCGCTTTCCCAAGCGGTCCACTGCCGGATTCGGTATACTGCGGTCACGGTGGCATTTCTTGTGGTCACAGCAGTGCCTGTGATGTACGCCGTTGGATTTTATGGGATCATTTTTGGGGCGATAGACTGGAGCACGCTGCTGCTGCCCCTGGTGATAACTGTGTTTCCGCCTTTCTTGCTGGTCATGGGCACGGGGCTTTGGCTGGGACGTGTGCATCATAGACTCTTGATGGCGCTGGTGGCTGTGGTTTTGCTTCTGGCAGTTGTGCCGGTGCCGTCTTGGATGGACCTTTATGGAGGAACTTTCTTTTCCTCTTATCCGGATTCCCTGGGGGTCCTGGACCCGCCATTTCAGCTGCCGGCCTCTGTGATCGCCGGAAAAGTGGCAGTCTCTGCCTTGGGAGCAGGGTTCCTTGCTGGTGCGGCCCGGTGAAAAGAGTGAGAGAGCAGGACAGCAAATGCTGTCCTGCTCTCTGTGAAACAAAGGAATTTTAATCAATGGCCCGCAGGCGTTCCACGATGCTCTGCTTTTCCAGGTTTCGAAAACAGAGAACAGGAATGAGCCAGGCGAAAACGAGAAGGATCGGAGTGCAGAGAAGAAGGGGGAATAGTGTGAATTGGAAGGTATAAAATCCATCTGCGGTCATCGCACGGACCAGGACGCCGACCACGACAGCGCTGAGCAGATAGGAGAGGAGCAGCGTGATACCGGCATAAGAGAGTCCCTCCAAGGTCAGCATGGTTCGCAGCTGCCGTTTGGTCATACCCACACTTTGGATCATGGCGAACTCCCGTTTCCGGGAGACAATGGCGGTGACCATACTGTTGACAAAGTTGAGTACGCCAACCAGGGCAATCACCACGCTGATGGCGTATCCCATGACGGAGGAGGAGCGGGTCTGTGCTTCGTATTGGTCTATCATGGTTTGCCGGGAGGTGATGTTCATACCAATGGCTTGGGTTTGCTGATAATCAGTGAGCAGTGCAGAGACTGCGTCCAGACTTTCATCGGCGACGTTAAAATAGAATTTCCGCAGATGATTTTGCGGGAAGAGCTGGGTAAATACATCGGCCTGCAACACCAGAGGAAGGTCAAATGCGGGGGTGGTTCCCGCCACCATGGGCTGGAGGGGAGAGAGGATTGCCATGACGGTAAATGTCCGTCCTTCTATCTGAATCTCTTCTCCCACCGCATAAGTGGGCAGGCCGCCGGATTGGGCCTCTGCTGCGGGCCCGATGGCAAGGACATAGTTTCCGGTGGCAAAAGCCTCTGGATCATATGTCCCGTCCAGGAGATAATCTCCGCTGGCGGCGGCCTCCAGGATTAACCCGTCTGCGCCATAAACGGTGTGGGGGAGGGTGGCACCGGCGACCGCTTGATCGAAGCTGGCTTTCCAGGTGGGGAACATGGGGTCGTAGGAGGCAAATTCGTCCAAACGGTCTTGGGTATAATAGGTGGAGAGATTCTCCGCAGCCTTCTGGCTGACGGGAAGGGACACTTCTTGGGCGTACAGCCGGCCAGTGGCCTCCACAGTGCCCAAGCGGTTGAGCTGATCCAGAAGACTCTGCTGGATGGTCTGGCTGTTGGGGTCATACCCGTCGGCACTTTGGTTTGTGGCATCATCCAGCTGGAAGTCTGCCACGGAGAGGTCCAGGAGATATTTCTCCACATCGAAGCTGGCGTTCTTGGCGTAGAAAAAGCTCATGAGCACCAAACCAAGGGTAAGGGAGCAGAGGACAAGAAAGGTCCGTTTTTTGTTACGCCACAGATTGGCCCAGGCCATGGCGGCCAAGGAGGCGCCCCGCCGCCCTTTTTTCTCCTTCTTTCTGGAGCCTGGGGCGGCATCTGTGTACCGCAGTGCTTCCACTGGGGAGACCTTTCCGGCCAGCCGGGCGGGAAGGAGGCACGAGATGATAACGGTCAAGTAGGCAAATAGAGCTGACCCCACGAAAATCAGGGGATGGACGGATACTGTGGGGGTAAAATCCTGGGTGGCGATCAGAATTGGGACCAGCTGATGCCCCAACAGATACCCCAGAACGAGTCCAAGGGGAATCCCGATGAGGGAGAGCCGGTTTCCCTGCCCGAAAATGATGCGTCGGATCTGCCTTTTGGTGGCGCCCAGGGTTTTCAGCTGACCATAGAAGGCGATTTCCGAAGCCACAGAGATTTGAAACACGTTAAAGATGATCAAATATCCAGCCAGAAATACCAGTGCCATGCCCACGTACATGGGGATATTTTCCGCGAAAATCATTTGCTGGGTCTCCGCGCTGTATGCCAGGTTGGTGGTAAATTCCACCTTGCCGGTCAGGCCGCAGTCTGCCAGAATTTGTGCGGTTTTTTCCTCGATTCCATCGGCATCGGCAAAGGTCAGGCACAGGTTTCGGGTGCCGAGGATTTGCCCCTCTGCCGGCCCCTCTGCCCCGCCGCAGGCGGATAAAGCGAAGTCCTCGCTGACCCAGGCCATGCTGGCGTAGACGGATTCGTTGCCCTCCCAGAAACCGCAGAGGGTAAATGTGTTGGAAATTGATGCACTGCTGGAGAGATCGGGGCGCCAAGAGAGGGTGACTGTCTGCCCCAGGGCAGGGGAGATCCCCAGCCGGTGCAGGACTTGGGTGTCCAGTGCAATTTCGTCGGCCCGCTGTGGCAGCCGGCCTGTTGTGGGAGAGGCAAAGCAGGCTTCCGCGTAGGAATCGCTGGCGAAGCGAATCTCCACCTGACGACCGGCCAGAGCCTGATTTTCCACGGTGCCCACCAGAATGGATTTGCCCCAGGACACCACGTCTGGGTGAGAGACAATTTTTTCAATTTCCGCATCAAGAATGGACTTGGTGCTGGTGTGTGCTGTGGTACCTGCCTGCCGAAGATACATCTCCGTCATGTTTTGGCCCATGCTCTGGGATAGGGTGAACAATGTGGTGAACATCATGGTGGTCAGCAGGATGGCGAGAATGGCCACCAGATTGCGACTTTTGCTGCGCCGAAAGGTGCGGGCGGTGAGCGTTCCTAAGATAGAGGTCTTTCGTTTCATTGTGCTGGCCTCCTTAGGGGTGAATTCTGCCATCCTCAATGCGGATGACTCGGTCGGCCTGGGCGGCAATGTCCGGGTTGTGGGTAATCATGACAATGGTTTGGTGGAACTCTTGGCTGGTCCGCTTCAGAAGGGCGATGACCTCCTGGCTGGTTTTGGAATCCAGGTTGCCGGTGGGCTCGTCGGCCAAGACAATGGCCGGTTTGGAAGCCAGGGCCCGGGCGATGGCCACCCGCTGCTGCTGCCCCCCGGACAACTGGTTGGGCATGCTGTTCAGTTTTTTCTCCAAGCCAAGCAGGGCGACGACTTTTTCCAGGAACCTTTCGTCGGGACGTTTCCGGTCCAACTGCATGGGCAGAACAATGTTTTCATAGGCACTGAGAATCGGGACCAGATTATAATTCTGAAAAATAAAACCAATTCTCTGCCGGCGGAAGACGGTGAGGTCTTCATCCTTTAGCTTTCCCAGTTCGAAGCGGTCCACCTTGACACTGCCGCTGGTGGGACGGTCCAATCCGCCCAGCATATTCAGCAGTGTGGATTTTCCGCTGCCGGAAGTACCGATGATAGCGACAAATTCACCTTGGTGAATGGAGATGGAGACATCATCCAATGCCTTGACCAGATTCGGCCCTTGGCCATACTGTTTGCTTAGATGCGATGCGGTTAAGATTTCCATGGTTTCTCCCTCGTTTCTTTGGTTTCAACGGTAGGTACAGAATACCATCTGCCCCAAAAACCACAAGAGAAAATGCGTAAATTAACACGGAGAAGGTAAAATCTAAAAAACATGAATGCAGCGTCGCCCCAAAGGAAGGGGCGGCTCTGCAAAATGTTATGAGGGAATCGGCAGGAGAATTTTTAAGGTAAAGATTCCGTCCTTTCCATGGGTGAGACAATGCCCGCCGTATTTTTCCACGGTACGTTGGATGTTTGCCAAGCCGAAGCCGTGGAGGAAGTGGTCCTCCTTGGTGGTCCGACCGTTCCAGACAAGGGAAGAAGACATGGTGTTTTCCACCAAAACCAGAAGCATGTCTCGAACCCGGGAGGTTTTTACAGTCACCAGGCGCTGCGCTTCTGGCAGTTGCATACAGGCTTCGATGGCGTTGTCCAAGGCATTTCCGAAAAGCGTGCTGATATCCAGCGGGTCCAAGAAGTGACCGGCTTCAAAATGGATGACCGAGGTAAAGTCAATGGACTTTTCCCGGGCCAGCCTGGCTTTGTCCCGAATGATTGCATCCAGATACTCATTCCCGGTATGCTGATAACTCTCATACGCTTGGAGCTGGTCCTGGAGGGTTTGAGCGGCTTGGTGAAGAACAGGACTGTTTTCGGATTGGGACTGCAAAACCAAAAGATGGTTTTTCATGTCATGGTAGATCTGACGGACTCGCTCCTCATCTTGAAGGCGGTCCTTGTAGTAGGTTTTCTGTTTCTCCAGGGCCTGGGCCCGGTAGGTGGTTTGGACTGAGGTACAGATATAGGCGGCCAGATAGATGCAGCCAAAGCTGGAAAAGATGGAGGCAAAACAGATGGGGTAGACGATAGCAATGTTTTCCGGCAAAAAGCAAAGGATGGTAAAGATAGCCACAAATGGAGCCAGCATCAGGGTATCTATAATCAGCCACATGGAGGACGTCAAACTGGCGGAAATCTGCCCCAGATATCGCCGGAGACAGAACCAGGCCAACGCCCAAAACAGCAGGCGAAGGAACAAAGCTGCGGTGTGGAAGAGAGTGCTCCACAGGTAGTCTTCAGGGGACCAGGGGATCAGACTGGAGTCGCCGGATGCGCCGGTAAAGGAGAAAAATAAGCGGCTGCTGGTATCAAGCATCAAATAGTTTATGGCGATCAGTGCAGGGTAGAAAACCAGTACGGCAGCGGCTTTTGCCATCCAGCGGCCCTGATGAAACAGCATGACATAGAGAAGAAATCCAACCAAGACACCCAATAGATTGGATAGGTCGTTGGAGTAGATAATCACATCTGCAATATAGCAGAAACAGAGAAAGGCAGGAATCCGCAGGCCCCAATGCTTCCGGACAGGCAGAAAGGTATGCAACATCCAGAAGAAAAGAAAGGTGTACAGAAGAGATAAAATGGTGGAAAGCACTTCCAGACATAGAATCACAGCAAATCCCCCCAGTATTCCGTCAGGCGCTCCATAAATTCCTTTCGTTTGGGCTGGCTGATGGGGATGGTTTCTCCTGTGACCAGTGTGATCTCCAGCTTTTTGACCCCTTTTACGAAAAAGAGATTCACCAGGTAACTGGTATGACACCGGGCAAACCCCTGTCCCTGCAAGGTGCTCTCCATCTCTTTCATACTTTTGTAAGATAGGATATTTTCCTGTTCTGTATGGCAGAGCAAGTTCCGGTTAAAGGTCTCGATGTAGCGCAGGTCCCGCAGAAATACCTTATATTTCCCTGTGTCATTGACGATGAGCAGAAACGGGTCTGGTTCTGTTTGCCGACGGGCCAGGAATTTATCCATCTCGGCCTTGAGGCGGATGTATTGAAGCGGCTTTATGATGTAGTTGGTTGCCTGGTATTGGTAGCCCTCCAGACCGTATTGGGTCAGTGTGGTGAGAAAAATGATTGCCACCTTGCTGTCCAGCTTTCGAATCTGCTCGGCAGCCCGCAGACCATCCATAGCGCACATTTGAATATCCAGGAAAATGAGGTCCAAGGAGGCATCATAGGGATCGACCAGATCGGCACCGTCCCGATAGGTGCTGATTTTAAGGGCAATCCCGGTTTCCTGTGCGTAACGGGTGAGCAGGGCATTCAGGTGCTGGACAAAGGTTTCCTCGTCGTCACAATTGCTACATGAAGCAAGCAGATCATCTTCTTTCATTCGAGGTTCGCCCTATTATATAAAATTTTCAGGAGATTCTCAAGAGAGAACCAGGGAAGAGAGAACTGGAGAAAATGAAGAAATCGCAGACCGTTTTGAAACGGTCTGCGATGGAAGGAACAGGGACTCAGTTGGCCTGCTGGCTGCTGAATTTCTGTCTCACAGAATCAATTTTTTTCTGTTCCGCCTGTTCTGCCGGGTACCAGCCTTTCTCTGCCATCATGTCATAGATGATGTCCTGCATTCCAAGGGAATCATGCAGCGCAGTGCTGAAGGCCTGGTGGACGCTGCTGGTGGAGGATTCAATGGTGCCATGGAGGAAGAGATCACAAACGCCCTTTTCCAGCAGAAGGATATTTTCCATTAAGTTTTTATCACCCATGCTTGTGCCCTCCCTTACAGTAAGCCATAGAAACGCTGAAAAATTTGTTGGTGCTTCTGCGCCATTTGCTCGATGCAGGTTTTCAGCTCAATGTCCTGGAGCTGGCTGGCGGTCTCTTTGCACTTGCTCTGAAAATACTTCTCATGGCCCAGTGCATCTTCTAAATACAGTAGTTCTTTGGATGTCATGGGATCACCTCTTCCGTTGTAGTTGTACCCCCCGCCGCTGGGGATCAGGTACATGGATATTTTGCCAGTGTTGGAGAGGATTATTCATTCTAAGCTGCGTGAGGAGGAACGCGTCAGAGGAAGCGGGAAGGGACCGGTGACGGGCAAGACGGTGTCAAGGGAGGAGGGGTTCCTGAGAGGCCTGAATCGCGTGAAACTGGAATTGCAGGGAGGTGACGCCGCGGAATGTATTTTCGCCGATCGACCCCAATAGGTCCACGGTGCTGGGGCAGCCTAAGGACTGGTAGGCCTCCGCGAGCTGGAATCCTACGGCGTCCGCAAACCGGCCAAACAGCTTAATGTGTTCCTGCTGTTTTCCCATCTGGCGATGGGTTTGGGTACCTTTGGAGACCAGGCAGTAGTTTCGCAGCGCAAATACTGGCTTTTCAACCCCCTGCCCGTAGGGGGCATGGGATTTGAGGGTTTCCAGTGCGGCGGGAAGTTCATCCTCGGAAAGATCCAGGTCATAGTACAGCACGTCTTCCTGTTCGGGCAAAGGGTTATCTTCCATGTACTGGACCATGGCGCGTACCATTTGGGGATAATGTGCCTGGGAAACGGTGATGCCTGCGGCGCCGGCGTGTCCGCCGGCTGTTTCCACATAGGGAGAAATGAGAGGGAGGAGCGGGGAGAGGTCAAAGTCAAGGTAAGTTCGTCCGGAGCCCTTGAGCAGTTCAGGGTTTCCCATCACACTGGAGAAGAGAAACGCCGGACGATGAAAGGATTCCGCCAGTTTGCCGGCAAGGATACCCAGAATTCCCTCCGGCATGCCAGGACAGCAAACGGTAAGAAGGGGCGCTTGGCTTTGTTCTTCCGCAGCTGAGGCGGCAATGGTGAGCCAGTGAGTGACCAGGCGTTTCCTCTCTTCATTGATCTGCTTCATTTTAGAGGCAAAGACGAGAGATTGGGTATCATCTTCTGAGAGAAGGGCTTTTAGAACGGAGGAACTTCCGGCATTGTATAAACGGCCTGCCGCGTTCAGGATTGGAGCAATTTGAAATTTAATGGTATCCTCATCATAGGGGCGGTCCGCCAGGTTGAGAATGGCCTGGATGCCGCTGGAGAGCTGATAGAACCAAGTTTTATGGTTGATGACCCGAAGCCCTGCGATCACGAGATACCGGTTGTCCCCTGTCAATGGCACCACGTCGGCCAAGGTACCAATGCAGGCCAAAACCAGCAGGTCGAAAAATAGACCCTTCTTCTGCTGGGAAGACTCCGAGGCGCATAGGAATTCGGCCAGTTTATAGGCCAGCCCCGCGCCGCAGTAATGTTCGTACCCATTTTTTTCTGGGAAGATATGGGGGTCTACAATGAGATCTGCTTCCGGCAGCGTATCCTGTGGGAGGTGGTGGTCCAGGACAATCACAGTGTTTCCGGCCGCTTTGGCGGCGCGGATGGGCTCTATGGCGGATACACCGTTGTCAATGGTGATAATGAGAGAATTTGTTATGCCTTGAATCAGAGACTCCGAGATACCGTACCCATCGGTAAAGCGTTTTGGAATGATGGTCTTTGTACGCACGCCAAAATGGCCGAGCAGCTTGACCAGAATGGCGGTGGAGGTGATTCCATCGGCGTCGTAATCTCCCACAATGACAACAGGCATGCCCTGCGTTATCGCACAGGCCCGGATACATTCTGCTGCCTCTGGGATGTTCTGAATTCTATTGGGTTCTATGTGGGAAGGAGAGAGCAGTTCCTCTTCTGTCAGGCCGGACATCTCCTGAATGGCTTCCAAGACAGAATGATAGGTTCCCCGTTTTTTCCATTGTTGCATATTCGTTCCCTCATTTTATACCTATGTTATTTTGACGGGGCAAATTATACCATACAATGGGAAAGAAGGTCAAATCCTGGCAGAGTAGCAATGTTTCTCTCAAACTGTGCAGAAGGTCTGGTCAGGAACATAAAATTTGTGATACAATACATCATTATTTTATCCTAAGATGATGAGGTTAGGAGAGAAAACCATGGTTGTTTTAATTGCGGGAGCTTCCCACACTGGGAAAACCGCATTGGCCCAGAGCTTGTTGGAGCAGAAGGGATATCCCTATCTGTCGATAGACCTGCTGAAAATGGGACTGATTCGAAGCGGACAGACCAACTTATCCCCGGAGGATGACGCGGAATTAACGGAGTATCTATGGCCCATTGTGCGGGAGATGATCAAAACCGCCATTGAAAACCAACAGAATCTGGTGGTGGAAGGCGGCTATATCCCATTTGACTGGAAACGCGGCTTCGACACCGTGTATTTGAAAGAGATCCGCTATTGCTGTCTGGTGATGACGGAGAGATATATCGACCACCATTTTGATGAAATTAAGGCATTTGCCAATGTAATAGAGCATCGAGGGGATGATTCCTGGTGTACCAAGGCACGGCTCCAGGAAGAAAATCAACATAACCTTGCAATGTGTAAGAAGTATGGCCTGGACTATAGTTTGATTGAAGATTCATACCAGGTGACGTTCTTTTTGTGACAAGGCAAAGGACTGGTGGGGGAGAGACTTTGACTCGCTTCCCATCAGTTTTTTATTTGGTCGGGCTATCATTGACAAAAAAGTTCGTCCATGGTAATATGAAGCTGCTTTCACGAGAAGCGAGCTTCATATTTTGGGAGGAGGCGCCCATGAAGACAAGGGTAAAAGAACTGCGAACAGCAGCCAAAATGACGCAGCAGCAGTTGGCGGATCTGGTTCGGGTTTCTTCGCGGACCATTATTTCCATTGAAAAGGAACAGTATAATCCTTCCTTGATGCTTGCCTATCGCATAGCGCAGGTCTTTGGGACAACAGTAGAGGACCTCTGCTGCTTGCAGGAGAACAAAGCACTGGAAGATCAGCAATATGAGGAAGAATGACAGGAGAACAGAAAGGAGGAACTGTTGTGAAAATATATAACAAAAAGGGATGGGTTCTCGGGATGGGAGAGATTCTGCTGGGAATCGTTGGTGTGTGCATCTATGTCCAAACGGGGTTTCAGACTTTTGATTGGAAGGCTGGAACTCTGCTGATTCTTCTCTTTTCGTTTGGCGTAAGCGGTATTGTGAGAAGCTGTTCCAAGGAAGCGTCCAGAGAGGACCGGATTACACAGCGGGATGAGAGAAACCAGTACATTGCACTGCGGTGCCGGGCAAAGACGATGGAGATTATGACCTATTTCCTGTTTGCCATGGTGGCCGGATGTATGATTGGCTATGGAATAACAAAGGACACAGCGTTTCTGTGGCTGCTCATAGGAGCGGGAATTCCCTTTGGCGTGCTGCAGATTGTCTCCATTGTGCTCGGACTTTATTATGAGAGAAATCAGTAAATGAGGAGGATTGCGATGAAGATTTATGATAAAAAGAGATTCTGGAGTGGGCTTGGAATTCTTGCGATTGGAATACTTTTCTTTTTCTACGATCTTTCTTCTCCTTCTGCGAATGGGTTCCAGGCAAAGTGGAACCTCATTCTCGGCCTGATTGTCATGGCGTTTGGGATAGCGGACTGTGCCCGGGCACTGTCCAGAAAAAAGACGCGGGAAGCGCGAATCGAGCAGATCGACGAACGAAATCAGTGGGTGCGGCTTGCCAGTAAAGCGAAGACCTTGGATATTATGCAGGTGCTGCTGTTTGCGGTTATGGTAGCCTCTTTGGTGGGCCTGAAGAAAACAGGGTATCTCCCTTTTGCCGGGATGGCGTTGGCTGCGGGGCTTTTTGTGGTGATGATCATTTTTATAGAGCTTTTTGTGGGAATGTACTACGAAGAGAAGAAATAGGGAAGGGGAGGAGAGCCGTGTCAAAGCATATGCGCCCTGTTTACGATGAACGGGATGACGAAATTGATGCCCATTCCAAAAGCCGTGCGTGGGATTTTGTGGTGGTCTGTATTGAAGTCTTTACAATTTTGTGTGTGGTAAAAGGAAACACAGCCTGGATCGGGTGCCTTGCGCTGCTTTTTGCAGGAATGGCGGCGAACATGATGTACCGTTTTGACGAATATGAGGAAAGGGCATACTTTCACGGCGGATTGATCTTGGGGGCCATTGGCCTCGCTCTGCTGATCTGGTTTGGGGTCCGTGGATAGAAAGGAGATGTGCAGCGGATGGAGATGCTGGGGGCGATTGTTCTGGTTTTTGCATTGCAGAAAATAGCGGCTTTGCTGTCTATTCCGGTTATTTTGGGCATGATTTGGGTCAAGGGGAAGGCGAGCAGAATGGATGGAGAGGCGTGGGAGCAATATTTTCGACAGGTCAGTAACCGGCAGTATGTGGTTTTCCTGCTTGTTTCCTACGGGATACCTCTGCTTTTGCTCTCTGCCCTTGGGTACTGTCTCTATGATTTTCTTTCCCTGACAGATCCTCTCATTTTAGCGGGTCTGACCTTTTTGTTCGGCATCTTTCATATGATCCGGAAATTGGATGATCACAAACGAGAGTTATGGGAGAAACTTAGAAAATTGGGATGATGAGAGAGAAGAGGCGCAACGACAATCGTTGCGCCTCTTTTTTGAAAAAATGCAAAATTAAACCCGTTCAGACACCAAATGAAAGCCAGCTTGGGTCAATTCCTTTTGAATTTGCACAATTTGGGCATGATCCCTTGTTTCCAGTCCCAGCTTGAGGAAGCAGCTGGTGATGGCCATGTTGGCATCGGAGCGGTCGTGGTGTACAGAGACCACATTTCCACCGCAGCGGGCAATGATTTCAGAGACTTCCTGCAGCTGACCCGGTTTGTCTGTC
>OLSC01001754.1_pt1 | contig 18120 bp, 25 predicted proteins | sample 1672881 | NCBI WGS metagenome assembly OLSC01 (sample SAMEA3136733, study PRJEB25190) | human gut metagenome | biome: human gut; feature: human-associated habitat; material: faeces | place: Austria | collected 2013
TTTATTGCGTTATGTCGAGTGCACCACAATGAGTGCCACAACATAGGACATAAGACGTTTGAGGATAAATATAAGATTATAGCAATTAAACTAAATGAAGTGGCGATTAAAGAATTAAGAATATAGGAGGAGAATTGTGAGGGGCTATTTAGGACCTTTGATTACATGTCTAGTAGTTTCAGATTTATTCAAAGTATTTGTTGTCTTTCTTCAGTCGTCTATTTGGAACTGTTGGTAGAAAAGAAAAAAAGGCAAACAGAATAGACTGGTTCCCTCCTTTTTCAATCGAAATTGTTATTTTTAGTGTGAAGATAAGCCCGCGCTTAGAGTATGAACAAAAACAGCTAGATAATATGTGATAATTTACTGGATAAGCGTTAATAGAAGAAATATTTTATTTTTTGATAAAAAATGTAATAAAACCAATTGATAGGAAAAAAATAAATAAAAATGTTAAAAAAGGGAACGCGGTGTATATATTTTCATTAAAAAAGTTATATCCTGCTGTACCGTAGCTATTACTTATAATTGCCATTGATATATATTTAATTCCTAGTGAAAATAATGCCATTAAACAAAAAAATATACCAATCATTTTTTTATCCATTTTTAAACCTCCTATATTTTTTAATTATAGGAATATTGTAGTAAATAATTAATATCGAATCAAATAATATATTTAAATTGAAAGGGATAATTATAAAATGAAAAAGAATTTTAGAGAGGGAAGAAGAGATAATTATTTATTCACGTTTAAAGACCGAAGGGCCGAAAATCGAACATATGAAACTGTTACAACAGATAGTGAAGCCTATGAAATGGCAAAGGAATTGGAAAAGTGTTTAAAACTAGACAAAGTTACTATTTTTAGACAATACGTTGAATGGCATTTTATTGGTGAAAGAGAAGATGGAGAAAGGACGATTTGAGGTGAGAGTGTGATGACAACTAGCGATAGTGCGATTTGCAGAAAAGTAGTTGAAATGTTTGGAGCAGACCTTCAACAAATGGTGGCCATAGAAGAGATAGGAGAATTACTCCAAGCGATATCTAAGAGAGCTAGAGGAAAGGATAATAGAGATAACCTAGCAGAAGAAATTGCAGATGTGGAAATCATGTTAGAGCAATTGAAGTATATTCATAATTGTCCGATAGAGGTAGAGTTATGGAAGGCAAAGAAATTAGATAAATTAAAAAGTATGGTTGAAGGTGTGAGAGTGTGACAGCAAAGGAGATATTAAGAAGATATTCGCAAAACTTAAAAAGAGTGGCGATGCTTGAATATGATTTGAAAAGCATTGATAACCGAGTACCAATCAAAGTTACTGATTGTAGTCAAGATCAGGGTGGTAGTGGAGGAGGTCTCGAAGATATGTATTGGGACCGAATCGAAAAGAAAAAGTTAATCGAAATGGAGTTAGAAGTTATAAAGCCTGAAATAGCAAGGGTTGAGAAAGCACTAGAGTTGATTAGAACTACACATGAATTAGAATGTGATGCCATGCTATTAAGACATATACGAAATAAAGGCAATACAGCGATAGAAATAGCGTTAGGAATAAGCGTTAATACCGTCACAAAGAAGATAAAGTATGCAGAATCCGAGTTAGAAATGCTATATAAAGAAGTCGTGTGATTTTTTTGTGAATTATTTGTGATTTGATTGTGAAATTTTCGCCCAAAAATAAGTTATTATGATAGTGTCGATTACGACGGAAGAGAGCGGCATGTATTCAATTACTCACATAGTTAAGTACGCCGTGATGCTAAAAGCTCACGAGTAAGCCCTACTAAGAGCCGAGGGTAAAACCTCGGTGAAATGCTTCCTTAGCTTAGATGGTTAAAGCTATCGGCTCATAACCGATTGACCACAGGTTCGAATCCTGTAGGAAGCACCAAATATGCCCGAAAGGGCACCAAGTACGATACGTTTTAAAGTTGATTGATGTGAGTTCATAGCCATCAGTGATAACCTCCTTTGTTTAATTTTTTCACCGCTTAGAGCGTTTCGCTCTAGGCAATATGCTTGTGTAGCTTATGTAGTAAAGCAACCCAAAAGAAACTGGTGCAAATCCAGTCGCAAGCACTACCCTAAAAAAGATTGATGTCTTGATAACACATCAGTAATCTTACAAATTCATCCCAATAAGCACACGTTCCCCCGACGTGTGTTTTTTCATGCAATAAAGTGAGGTGATAAGGTGGCGAGAGAGTTTTCTAAGCACATCTATAGAGGTAAGGCGTGGAAACAAACAAGAAATTATATCTTTAAAAAGTATGATGGTATATGCCAGAAATGTGGGTCACCAGGAGAAGAAGTTCATCACAAGATATTTTTGAGGCCATCGAATATAGATGATCCTGACATTGTTTATGGTGAAGATAACCTAATCTTGCTGTGCAAGGACTGTCATTTTAAAGAACATGAGAAAACTAATCCTGGATTTAACAATAGTAAACCTAAACGAATAGTTGAAAATGGATGCTACTTTAATAATGAGGGTGAATTAGTTAGTCAAGAGGTATATATCGTGTATGGAGCTCCAGCATCAGGTAAGACAACATATGTTAAAGAACATATGCAAGATGGTGATTTAGTAGTTGACTTAGATTACATTAAGTATGCTCTAACGTTTAGAGGTAAAGGAGAGCTAGGAGACAACATAATGCCGATTGCTTTTGATGTTAGAGATATGTTGTATGACAAGATAGAATCAAGAGATATAGATGCTAAAAATATATGGGTGATAGCATCATTACCTAGAAAAGAAGAGCGGCATAGACTAGCATCTAGATTAAACGCAAAGTTAATCTATTGCCAAGCTACAGTACATGAGTGCATAGATAGAGCAATGAATGATACACATCAAATAGATAAAGATTTACAAATCAAAATAATTGATAAATGGTTTTCCAACTATGAAGCATAACCCCCCCCATAATTTTTTTCAAGCGACCCCTAGGGAGACCGTCGGAGTGGGGCCCTTGTAAAACACACGTGTCGCGCACGAGCCCCCCCTCCCCAAAAAGTAAAAATGAAAGGAGTAATTTATTTGGATGAAACGAAAGAAGGGCGAATTAATGTAGAGATAAAAAGACTTAAAGCGATTTTCACAAAGTTAAGCACAAAAGAAAAAAAGTTTTTAGAACCCTTAATTCAACGTGCTGCTTATATGAAAATTCAGCTTGAAGACTACGAAAAAGACTTATTGGAGAATGGATATGTTGAAATGTTCAGTCAATCAGATAAGCAAGCGCCGTATGAACGTGAACGTCCAGTGGCTCGCCTATATACTACACTAAACGGAAATTACCAGAAGATTATGAAGCAATTAAGCGATCATATTGAACATGTTCCAGTCAAAGAGAAATCAGATGGATTTGAGGAGTTTGTTAACTCACGATGATTAAATATGACTTAGATTACAATCCAATTCGACTTTATTATGACGAAATAATCTTAAAAAAAGTAACGGTTAGTGTAAAAGTTAAGCGAGTTTATCAAAAATTAGTTCACGACTTAGACGATGAAATGAGTGAATGGGAATACGATCCCAAACGCGCAAACCATGCAATAGAGTTTGTAGAGAATTTTTGTAAACATTCGAAGGGTAAGATGGGGGGGAAACCATTCATTATGGAATTGTGGCAACGTGCCATGACTGCTGCCTTATTTGGATTTGTTCATAAAATCGACGGTGTTAGAAAATATCGTGAGTTTGTTTTAATTGTTGCCCGTAAAAATGGGAAATCGGCGTGGGCAAGCGCCATCGCTTTATATATGCAAATGGCGGATGGAGAACCTGGACCTGAGTGTGTGAGTGCGGCAACAAAAAAAGACCAGGCGAAAATCGTTTGGTCTGAAGCTAAGCGTATGGTGAAGAAATCACCAGTATTATCTAAGCGTATGCGTTGTTTAGTCGCTGAAATTGTTTCAGATTTCAATGATGGTGTATTTAAGCCACTATCTAGTGATTCAAATACACTTGATGGATTAAACGTACATTGTTCGGTTATCGATGAATTGCATGCCATTGAAGATAAGAACCTTTACGATGTTATTGTCGATGGAATGACGGCGCGTGAACAACCAATCTCAATCATTACGACAACCGCCGGAACTGTGCGAGAAGGAATTTTTGATATCAAGTATGATGAGTGTGAACGTATCATCAATGGCTATGATTCGGGTGAATATGTCGATGAACGAGTATTACCAATTATTTATGAGTTAGATCATCGCAAAGAATGGACAGACCCTAATTGTTGGCAAAAGGCTAATCCTGGACTAGGAACGATAAAAAATGTGAATCAGCTAAAAGCTAAAGTGGAAAAAGCGAAGGCAAATCCGCTTTTAGTTAAAAATTTGCTATGTAAAGACTTTAATATTCGTGAAACTTCAAATGAAGCATGGTTAACGTTTGAACAAATTAATAATACGACTAAATATGACCTTACATTGTTAAAGCCTCGTTATGGGATTGGTGGAGCCGACCTATCAACGACAACCGACTTAACAAATGCGACGGTCATTTTTATGTTGCCTGGTGATTCGAATATCTATGTTAAGCAAATGTACTGGCTTCCGGAAGATTTGCTAGAACAACGAACAAAGGAAGATAAAATTCCTTACGATATTTGGTGTGATTTAGGATTACTACGAACAACGCCTGGGAACAAAGTACATTATAAATTTGTAACTGAATGGTTTTTAGAGATTCAAAATGAATATGATATTTACTTGCCATGGATTGGTTATGATAGCTGGTCGGCTACCTATTGGGTTGAGGAGATGAAAAATAATTTTGGTAAAGAGTGCATGGAACCTGTTATTCAAGGCAAAAAGACTTTATCAGGACCTATGAAATCGTTAGGAGCTGATTTGAGCTCGAAAAAAATTATTTACGATAATCATCCAATTCTTAAATGGTGTCTAACCAATACATCGGTTGAGGTTGATAAAAACAACAATATTCAGCCAGCAAAAGGAAACTCATCAAGACGTCGTATTGATGGAACGGCAGGACTATTAAATGCTTATGTTACACTAGAACGTCACTATGATGAATATATGAACATGATTTAGGGAGGAGGTGGAAGTATGGGAATTATGGATAAAGTTAAAACTGTTTTTAATAAAAATGTGACAGTCTCTCGATTTGAAATGATGACGGAAGCAGGAACAGGTTTTTATTCCTTTAATGGTGATTTATACAAGTCTGACATCATTCGTGCTTGCATACGTCCTAAAGCAAAGGCCATCGGGAAGTTAATTGCCACTCATGTACGCGAAGATGAAAAAGGATTAAAAATTAATCCTGATGCCTACATGAGATTTTTGTTAGAAGAGCCTAATCCGTATATGAGTGGGCAAATGCTACAAGAAAAGGTCATTACACAATTGATGTTGAATAATAATGCGTTCATCTATATTCATCGTGATGAGAATGGATATCCTGTTGAATTGTATCCTGTGCCAGCAACATTTGTTGAAGCAATTTACGATAAATACGGATTTTTATATCTAAAATGTACGTTAAAGAAAGGAAAAATCTGTACTTATCCATACAGCGATATCATTCACCTACGACGTGACTTTGCTAATAACGATATTTTTGGTGATAAGCCTCATGATGCGTTGATTCCATTAATGGAAGTTGTGACAACAACAGACCAAAGCATTGTTAAAGCAATTAAAAATAGTAGCGTAGTGAAATGGTTATTGAAATTCCATCAAGCGTTACGGCCAGATGATATCAAAAAGCAAACAAAAGATTTTGTTAAAGATTATTTGCAGATAGATGGAGAAACTGGTGGAGCAGCTGCGACGGATGCTAAATTTGATGCTAAACAAGTAGATCCAAAAGATTATGTGCCTAATGCGGCGGTCATGGATCGGACTAAAGATAGGCTCTACTCATTCTTTAACACAAACGATAAGATTGTAAAAAGTGATTATGATGAGAATGAATGGAATGCTTATTACGAGAGCGAAATTGAACCAGATGCCTTACAACTATCTAATGAGTATACTCGAAGATTATTTACTCGAAGAGAACGTGGTTTTGGTAACAAAATCATCTTTGAATCATCAAACTTACAGTATGCTTCTATGACTACCAAACTTCAATTAGTCCAACTGGTCGATCGTGGAGCCATGTTACCAAATGAATGGCGACGAATTTTAGGAATGGGGCCTATTGAAGGTGGAAATAAACCAATTCGCCGACTTGATACAGCAGTTGTTGGTGATGGTGGTGACAACAAAGATGACTTGAAAGGGGGTGAAAGCTAATGAATGAAAATTTAAATCAATTTCTAGAGGTCAAGAATGTAACGGAGAGTGCAGCTGACCTCTATTTTTATGGCGACATCGTATCATCATGGTGGGGCGCATGGGACGACACCGACCAATACCCAGAATCAGTCAAAAAATGCATGGATAAAGCTAAAGGAAAAGATTTAAATATATACATTAACTCTGGTGGTGGTTCAGTATTTGCTGGAATGACAATCTATAACATGATTAAGCGCCATGAAGGGAAGACGACAGTCTATGTTGACGGATTAGCTGGTTCTATTGCATCAGTTATCGCTTTAGCAGGAGATCGTGTGATTATGAGAACTGGTTCAACATTTATGATTCACAAACCATTATTTGCACTATGGGGTGGATACAATGCTGATGACTTTAGAAAGATGGCGCAGGACTTAGATGTCATTCAAGAGTGTATTATGCAAGTGTATAGGGATAATTTACGACCAGGAGTGAATCCAGAAGAGATTGAACAAATGGTTAATGAAGAGACCTTTATGTCGAGTGAGAAAGCATCAAAGTATTTTAATATCGAAATTGAACGAGGGCATCAAGCAGTAGCTTGTTCAAGTGAGTTCTTAAAAAATTTCGCAAAGAATCAACAGATGATTCCAATTAGTAAAACAGATGAAAAAGCAGAAAAAATTCAAGCACATTTAAAACTATTAAAACTGAAAGGTGGAAATATCCATGAATAAAGAACAGTATTTAAATAAACGTAATCAGATGATTGTAGAAGCTGAAAATTTCTTAGAAGAAGGAAAAGTGAAAGAGGCAGAAGCTAAAATGAAAGAGGTAGAGGAATTAGATCAAACATTTGAAGACTCTGCTAAAGCACAAGCAAACTTAAATGCATTACGAGGAAATGGAGTCGTTAAAAATATTTCGAGCTTAACAGCTTCGGTCATTCCACAAGGAATATTAGGTTCTACAGGACTTGGGTCAATGGTTAAGGATGAAAAAGAAGTTTATAATACGGCATTTATGAAAACTTTGATGGGAACTACTCTAAATAGTGAAGAATTGAACGTATTTAATTCGGTAAATGATAAATTCCGTAATGCTACTCAAACCACAGAGGAACATCAAGTTTTAATTCCTGAAACAATTAAAGAGGGAATTTGGAAAGAAATTGGAGAGTTACATCCTATTTTTGCAGATGTTCGTCCTACTTATGTTAAAGGAGATTTGACGATTATCAAAGAAGAAACAGAAGGAACGGATGCAGAGTGGGTTGATGAAAAAACAGAGAGTACAGATGCAGATACAGCGTTTGGAACACTATCATTAACTGGATGTGAGTTAGTTAAATCTATTCGTGTCTCATGGAAAATGAAAAAAATGTCTATTGAAGCATATCAACAATATATTATTACGCATTTAGCAGAAAAAATGGCTCGTGCATTAGCGTTTGGTATTTTGAAAGGAAAAGGAAAACCTAGTGCTTCTGAACATAAGCCTCAGCCTAAAGGGATTATTCCAACTTTAGAGGGAGAGGGTTCAACGCCACAAGTGGTTGAATTTGATACGAATATTAAATACGCGGATTTGACGAAGTTAATATCTAAAATTAAATCAGGGTACTTAACTGGAGCGGTTATTTACGCTAATAACACGACGATTTGGAATCAGTTAGCTAATATTGTTGATGCTAATGGCCGACCACTATTTATTCCAGATGTAACTAATGGCGGAGTTGGGCGAATTTTAAGTGTCATCGTTAAAGAAGAAGATGTGATGGCAGATGACGAACTATTATTAGGTAATGTTTCAAGAGGTTATGCCATGAATATTAATGAGAATGTGACATTATATCAAGAAGATCACGTTAAGCCACGCGCTACAGATTATATGACATACGCTATTGTTGATGGAGATGTATTAACAACGAAAGCATTTGCGTTATTAAAAAAGTCAGCGTAATCGAAGGGAGTGATCCTTCTGTAGGAAAAGCTATGGTTGCACCAAGTAAATAAAATTTAAAGTGAAATAGGTGATGACGATGGCAAAGCATACTTGGGAAGATGGCGAATTAATCACAGCCGCATTATTAAATTCCATCGAAGATAGAATTGAAGCGAAAGCTCAAAGAGGGGAAACCGGGCCACAAGGTCCAGTAGGCCCTAAAGGAGACACAGGAGAACGAGGACCCGCAGGTCCTAAAGGTGCGGATGCTGTTATTCAAAAAATGGATAGAATAGAAGATGTTTCTGCTGAGGATGGAGCGTCTTTAAAGGCTAAAATTAATGAAATATTATCCGCTTTAAAAGCTAAAGGTTATATGAATGCAGAATAATGACGGCTAACAAGGAAATGGCTAAGGGTGCTACTAAGTAGTGCCCTTTGTACTTGTAAGAAAGGACATGATTAAATGTTACAGAGTGTAAAATCATCAGTCCGAATTATAAATGACAAATTCGATTCAGAGTTAACGGATTTAATTGAATCAGCGAAGATGGATTTACTTATCGCCGGAGTGGCCAAAACAGATGAGGCTGATCCACTCATTAAACGTGCAATTATTTTATATTGCAAAGCAAACTTCGGACTGGATAATAAAGATTCAGAGAAGTATCAGAAATCTTATGAGATTTTAAAAGAAAAATTATCATTGTGTGGTGATTATAATAATGTGGAATGATATTGCCTATCTTGGACACGTTGAAGTGGTAGAAAATCAATGTGGTGATATTTATGATACGATGGTTTACAGTCAATTAGTTTACTGCAATAAAAAGTCAATTCGTCAAAGTGAATTTTATCAAGCTCAGGCTGTTGGATTAAAACCAACACTCATTCTTGAACTCATGTTATCTGACTATGATGGACAAGAATATGTGAAATTTAACGAGGAAGAGTATAGTGTTCTTCGTACATATGAAACATCAAAAGAAAGAATTGAATTAACGTTAACTAAAGGTGTTAATCATGGCAATGCCTAAAAGTGTCGTCCGAATGAATAACAAAAATGGAATCACTTTTATTGATAACGTGGATAGAACCAAATACACATTAAGAGAACTTACTAGAGCCGCATTACGAGATACAGGGAAATATGTTTGTAACCGATTCAGAAAGAACTATTATTCTACTTTTAGACGAAGAAAACGGCGCGTGGGTCGTGCCACTCAATATTGGGTTCGAAAACGTGAAAACAATCTACAAGTTGGGATAAAACCCAATGGATTTTATGGTCTATTTCAGGAGTTAGGAAGTAGTAAGACTAAAAAATTAGGGCTTCTTCAAAAATCAGTAAAGACTAATATTCCGATGATTGTGAAGATTCAATCTCAGTATTTAAGTGCACTCGAAAGTGAAGCAAGAGCGCTTGCCATTATACGCGATAAAGAATATAAAGGAGGAGCTGATGGTGAGTAGAACACTTAAAATCAGGACGATTTTTAAATCTCTTATCGAAGAATGTGGGTGTAAAGCCTACTATGAACGAGCAAATAAGAATGTTCTATATCCTTATGCAGTATTTGAGTTTGAATCTACAGATATTACGGACATATCTAAGCGTGAGATTGAAATTATCATTGATATTTGGGATAAGACCGACGATAGCAGTAATATTGAAGTATTAACTGATACTATCATCCATGCAATTAATCATAAATTCTTATTACCAGAAGATATTCCGTCATTAAGGATTTATGGGGTGCGAAAAAGATCATTGCCTGATGAGGATTCGACACTAAAACGAAGACAAATCGAATGTTCAATTATTTATTTTGACTAAAGAGGAGTGAGAAAATGGCGAGAGCAAGCGCAACGCATGAAATTTTTTTAGGAGAAGGTGTTTTTTATATTGGAGAAACACCAATAGGTCTTACACGAGGCGGAGGACAATTTACAGTAGAACGGGAAATTCGCCAAATTGAGGCTGATGGAGATAAAGGACCTGTTAAAGGGCGAAACGTCATTGATAAATCGACGCCTAAATTGGTTATGAATGCTCTACAAATTATCGGTGAAAATCTTCCGAAGATGTATCCTGGGCTTAAAGTTTCTGATTCTGATAGTAAAAAGGTTGTGACAGGTACAGGGAAAATTGTAGACAGTGACTATCAAGATTTCGTTAAATTTGTAGGAATGACAGATAAAGGGAAAGAGGTCGTGATTAAAGTTGAAAATGCCATTAATTTAGAGAATATTGATTGGACTTTAACAGATAAGGATGAAGTTGTACCAGCATTAACTTATACTGGATGTTATAAAGAAGATAGTCCAGCGGAGTATGAACCGTGGAGTGTTACATATGCAACTGCATAATCAAAGAGGCTTAGACCTCTTTTTATTTTTATAAAAAAGGAGAGATCAAAATGCGACAGTTAAATACAGGTGACTTATTTAAGGCGGCTCGTTTAATTAGAAAAATGGGAATAAAAGAAGATTTAAAAACATTCGCCGAAGGGATTAAGGCAGACCAAAAGCAAGAAGAAGTTGGATTTGACCTTTTAATGCTCATTTTTGAAAGAGCAACAGACGAAACATCTGAAAAATTAATTTATGAATTTTTATCAGGACCATTTGAAGTCACATTAGATGAAGTTAAAGAGATGGAGTTATTTGCATTAGTAGAATCTTTATTTCAAGTAGCTGATGTTGAAAAATGGAAGGGTTTCTTTCAAGGAGCGCTTCGATAAATAGCGTTGTTGATGAAGAGTTTATTCTAAGTCGTTACCATAATATCGATTATATTATGGCATTTGATTACGAGTATGGAATTGACTTTATTCATCAAGCTTACGATAAATCATTAGAAGAACGATTATTCCAGCAGTGGCTAGTGGAACTTCCTAATATGAAAAAAAGTTTATCGTTCGAAGCGTATAAAAAAGAAAGACTTAGACCACGTATTAAGATTGAAAAAAGATTTAGTAAAGAAGAATGGTTATCGAAAGCAGAAGAAATCGAAGAAAGAGCGAAAAGAGGTGATTCCTAATGGAAATCTTTAAGCTTTTTGGATCTATTTATGTTAATAACGATAAAGCAAATAAGAGTATTTCGAAAACTGGAGAAGAAGCAAAAAAATCAGGTGGTTTGTTAGCGGAATTAGGTGGAGTTGCTAAAAAAGTTGGTGGCTTATTAGCTGGTGCCTTCGTTGTCACAAAAGTTGTTGATTTTACTAAAAAGGTAGCAACACTTGGAATTGAATACAACAAATTAAAAGAGCAATCCGAAACAACCTGGACAACGTTGCTCGGAAGTCAAGATAAAGCTATTGAACAGTTAAAACGCATTGAAGAATTTGCAGCTAAGACACCATTTTCAAAAATGGGTGTTGACAAGATGGCTAAGTACCTTCATAACGCTGGTTATGAAGGTGACGCAGTATTCGAAACATTGACTAAAATTGGCGACATGGGTTCAGCCTTTGGGGTACAAGAGGATAGCCTAGTTGAGTTAACGCGACAATTCTCTCAAGTTCAACAGGCTGGATATGCCTATACTGAAGATTTAAACATACTTGCTGATCGTGGGATTCCAATTTATCAAGCCATTGCGGATGAAGTAGGAGTAACGGTTGCTGAAGTCAAAAAAATGGCATCGGAAGGTAAGTTGACAGCTGATATTTACAATTCTGCTATTGATAGCATGGCTGAAACAACGGAAGGTGCAATGGATGCTCAGTCTAAAACGTTTGGCGGAATGATGTCGACGTTAAAAGATAACTTAGAAACATTAGCAGGGTTATTAACAGAAAAAGTGTTTAATGCTTTAAAAGAGTTGCTAGAAAAAGTGTTACCAGTTATTGAAGCTTTTTCGCAAGCTTATGCCGAAACAGGAAGTTTTAAGGAGGCCTTAGTCCAAACATTAGAACAATTTGGACTTGAAAAGTGGAGCGAACTTATTATCTCAATTGAGGATACGTGGAAATGGGTTAAAGATTTAACAACAGAATTTTTAGCCAATAAAGAAGCATTAGGATGGTTAGGAATAGCGTTAGGCATCTTAACAGCACTTGTTATCGCTCACAACTGGGCGACGATTGCAGCCAATGCCTCAATGGTAATTCAAGAAGGGATTTTATGGGCAATGATCGCAGCTGAAACGGTTGCTACAGGAGTGACAACGGCATTCGGTGCAGCAGTTGCCTTTCTAACAAACCCAATTACACTTGTTATTTTAGGGATCGGTGCTTTAATTGCTATTATCTATTTACTTATTACAAACTGGGATGAAGTGAAGGAAGCCGGCGCCATGGCTTGGCAATGGATTCAAGATAAATGGAAGGAAGCTGGGGAATGGTTTAACTCTAACATTGTTGACCCAATCAAAACATTTTTTATCGATTTATGGGACACCATTCAAATCAAGGCTTCAGAAGCTTGGGAAGGTGTTAAAAGTAAATGGAACTCTGCTTTAGAATGGTTTAATCAGACGTTTATTGAACCCGTTGAGAAGGCATTCGAAACAATGGGAGAGAACATTAAAAAGTTTTTAGAAAATCCTCTTGAAAGCATTAAAACTAGCTTTAAAAGTGCTTTTAATTGGATTATCGGCAAAATGAATACGGTCATCGGAGGATTAAATGGATTTAAAATTCCTGATTGGGTCCCTGGTTTAGGTGGTAAGGGATTTAATATTCCAACTATTCCAATGTTATATAAAGGAACAGATTATTTTCAACCTTCTAAGGTTTGGGGTAATATGGCTTTAGTGGGAGAACAAGGACCCGAGTTGGTGGAGTTAAAAAAAGGAAGTCAAGTCCATACCGCAGATGAAACACAAAAAATGTTCGGTGGATTTAATCTTACGATTGAACAGTTTATTAACAATCGGAAAGAGGATATTCAGCAACTAGCCGAAGAGTTATTCTTTTACATGCAGCAACAACAATTGGCAAAGGGGGTTAAATAATGCAGTGGTTTTCATTTAACGACAAGACAAGTGATGAATTTGACTTAATCATTAATAAATATCCTGGGATTATTTCTCCTAACCGCAGAATGGAAAAGATAGAGGTAATCGGTCGACATGGTCATTTAACTCATGATTATGGCAGTTATGAATCATTTACATTGGATTTCGAGCTAACCCTAATGGATTCTAGTATCGAGAAAATACGTGAAATTATCAGATGGTTAAGTGGTGCTGGAAAATTAACGTTATCGCGAGAGCCTGATAAGTATTACCTAGCACGTATTAAAAATGCTATTCCGTTTGAACAGGTTTTTACAAACGGATTTAAGACATTCAAATTAACTTTTGAATGTCAACCTTTTGCCTATGAGTACGGATTATCGACAATTAAGTGTGGTAGTGGGATAACAAGAGTCTATAATCATACTAATATTAGCTCTTTACCTATTTTAAAAATTATAGGAGATGGGGTACAGGTTATTAGGGTGAATGAGATAGAGATAACTTTAACTTTAGATGGCTATATGATATTAGATTCTGAACTAGAAGTTGCTCATAAAGGTGGAGCTAACCGTAATGATAAGATGATTGGTGGTTTTCCATTGTTTGATATTGGATTTAATGAGATAGAATTACCAGAAGGGGTTACTTGTGTCATTACTCCTAATTGGAAGTGGATTTAGGAGGGAAATAGATGATTTGTATTTATAAATCAGATGAAAATATCTTTACTCATAATGGCTTAGCAATTTTAAATCCAATAACCGCTTATATTGAAGAAGAGTTAAATGGAGTTTATCAACTTCATTTAACGATTCCTTATGATCACTATGGAAAATGGAAAGAAGTAGAGGAATATCGGATTATAAAAGCAAACCAACAATTATTCAGAATCCAAAAGGTAACACCGGGTATGACGACTTTAGGAATTTACGCTACTCATATCTTTTATGATTTGGCTGATAACTATGTTTTAGATACGAATATCGTAGAAAAGAGTGGAGCACTAGCTTTAAATCAAATTTTAAATCGACTATCGTTTGAAACAAAATTCACAGCTACGTCAGACATTTTGAGTATTAATAATGCAAGAATTGTCAGAAAAAATGCTTTAAATGCTATCATGGGGTCGGATGACAACGCGTTTATTAATAGATGGGGTGGCGAGCTTTATCGCGATAATTTCTTTTTTTCTATTAATGAGAGAGTTGGGAAAAATAAAGGATTTAAAATCACCTATACCAAAAATATGACAGGTTTTAGTGCTGAAATTGATATGTCAACTGTTGCTACTCGGTTAATTCCTATTGCTTATGATGGGTTAATGTTGCCGGAGGTATATCTAGACTCTGAGAATATTCATCAATTTCCGCATCCTATTATTAAGGAACTTGAACTATCCGATATTAAAGTAAAATCAGATGAACTTGGAGATAATGGTGGTTTTGAAACGGAAGAAGAAGCTTTTGAGGTAATGAGAACTAGAACAGAGGCTGTCTTCAAAGATCAAAAGCTGGATCAACCGAGTGTTAATTATAAAATTAATTTTGTTTCGCTTTCTCAAACTGAAGAGTATAAACAATTTGAGTTTTTAGAAACTGTAGGACTTGGAGATGATGTTATCGTCTACCATAAACCTTTAGATATTCATGTTACTGCAAGGTGCATTAAATACAGGTTAAATTTAATAACGAATCATTATGATTCCATTGAATTAGGAACTTTCAAAAAGAATTTATCTACGATAGTCGAAAGTGTGACCGAAGAAGTTAAAAATCAAACCACTCATTTTAAGTCAGAATTAGAAAAAGCGAAACAAAACGCGACTAATCTAATTACGAACGCTATGGGTGGTTTTGTTTATAAAACGAATTCAGAATTGTTTATCATGGATACGGATGATTTAAATACGGCGGTTAAGGTTTGGAGATGGAATATTAATGGCTTAGGGTATTCTAGAAATGGAATTAATGGCCCTTATGAAGCTGCTATGACAATGGATGGTGCTATTGTCGCAAACATGATTACAGCTGGCATACTCAACGCTAATTTAATTCGAGCAGGCGCTATAAAATCTGTTAATGATATTGTTGACTTCAATCTTGATGGTGGCTTTATCAACTTCCATCATACAGATGGAACTTTTACACAGGCTTCCAAAAACGGATTATACAGATATCGAGGAAAGAGTGGAAAAGGCTACCACTATTTAACTTATATTGCAGAGCATATTTATAGTCTTAATGCAACACAGGCTAAAAATTTCAGTTATATCTACACTGTTCCAGAAGACTTTCAGGACAAAATGTTTTATGCTTCTTGTTCAGTCGCTATGATTACACCTAGTAAATATAATTCTATCTCTGTCGTAAAGAATTTTTCTGTATGGGCGAATCGTTCTAGTTTGACTCAATATCAGGTGAGTGGAAGAATAGAAGGATTATCTATGGTTAAAAAAGGAGACGATGTTTTATGGGATAATGGCGAACCTGAACAAATACAATTGAAGGTTATGGTGGTTTTAACTGCCTAGCAAGGAGGGTGAAGATGGAACCAATAGAGTATCACGAAAGTAAAATGACTATTTTCTACCGAAAGTTTAACGGTGAAATTAAAATGATTTCAGACGGAGTGCATGATATGGATATTTTCGGAGATGAAAAACAAGATTATGAGCTGATTTGGAGTTTCTTGGTTGTGGATGTAAGTCAAGTAGTTAAAGATTATCCTCAGCTATTTTTTATTAATATTGAAACGAATCAAATTGAACTGAAACAAAGTTTTGCGCAGACATATGCAAAGGTGGGAGATTAAGATGAGTACATATGCTCCTAGACAATATGGAGTGATACTAGATAGGTATCAAAAAATTAACAATAAAGAACCTGAGTTTGTACAGTACGATACAGAGAGCGCTCAATTAAATGTGACGTTTTTAGAAAATGGAGTGCCTTTTGATATTCCGTATACTAGATTAGTGCTAGTTGTTAGAAAGCCTGATCAAAAAGAAGTGTATCAAAATATTGAAACCTTCAGTGGGAATACGGCTGAGGTGATTCTCCATAATCAGGCTTTGGCGGTTGCTGGCACGCTACAGTGTCAAATTAAAATGTATCAGGAATCCAAATTAGAGAGCACTTGGGCATTCGAAGTGAAAGTAAAGCCTAGTATTGGGAATGAGGAAGCCGTTGAAAGCGAAAATGAATATCGGATTTTGCACCAGCTGATCATAGAGGTAGACGCTAACATTGAGAAAAACGAGCAGGCTATTCAAGACCTGATTAACAAAACACAAGAATCTGTTTCAGAAAGTATTCGTCAAACGACAGAATCCATGAACCAAAATATACAAACAAACAATCAAGCTTTAGTGGAAGCGTTAAAGAAAATTGATGAATCCGAATTGGTAAGATTAAAGGAGACCATCGAATTTGTTCAACAGAATAAATTAGGAATTAACGATAAAGCCTCTGATAGTGCATTACTTAATGGCATTACAGAAGATGTTGAAGCAAATGCTCATACCTTAGTTAAACGCAATCAGGATGGTAATATTCGCACGGCAAATAAACTTCAGATGAAGCAAGGTGAACAAGAGATTCCGATTGAATTAATAGCTGAGTCACATTTAAAAGTTGGAACTCGCACTGTGTGGGATAATGGGAATTTAATCGTTGAAACCGGTTCATGGACACCTGGTGCTTATGGATCTAATCAGGGAATTTTCAACCATACCGAACAATCCGGAACGTATATGAGGATTGGGGATATGGTAACGGTCTATGGAACGCTATCCGCATCTAGTCGAAATGGAGCGACAGGAGAGTTTCGGATTGGGGGATTGCCTTTCGCTCCACGTGGAGGGAAAGTAACCTTCACACTAGGTCCAACGGCAGGAATCAATCTAGGAAGTAAAATATTAAGTGCGGTCGCTTATGCCCAAAATACTTTTATTCGATTTGCGGTCAGTGCCCCTTCGGCTGATAACATTTGGTATGCTTGGTTAGATACAGGCGCAACAATGAATGGTGGCGACATCACGATTTCATTTAGTGCCACTTATAAAATAGTTTAGGAGGAGTTTATGATGAATATAGTTGAACAAATTAATTTAGATATTGCACCGGACGGAATTATTCAAATTTTGAAACAAGAAGTCCTCATCAAAGACGATGGAACGGAAGTTGTTTTACAAAACTGGAGAACGACGGTTGCACCTGGAGAATTTAATAAGATAGCCAAGTTACAACTTGCTGACTATCACCTCAGTATTATTCAGGCAGCATGGACAAGTGAAGTCATTGAATCTTATCAACGGAAACAAGATGAACAAGAAGAAAAACGAACCACTGAAATGAGTGGTTTTTAATTTCCTAAAAATAGAAAGCAGGTCACTCTAATGAGTGGCCTTTAATTATGAGGAGATAACAAATGTACTTAGAATTATCAAATTATGTAGTACTGACAGGAATCTTAATTGTAATAGGATTATTCCTAAATAAATGGGAGCCACCGATTAAAAAGCAATATGTCGCTTTGATGTTACTGATAGCGGGGTTAGCATTAGGTTATTTCATGGTGACGAATGCCGCCTATGGATTCTTAATTGCAGGTTTAGTCTTTTATAAAGATGAGTTAGTATCAGAGATTAAGTTAGTCAAAGAGAGTGTATTAGAAGTCAAAAAAGAAAAATCAGAATTAAAAGGAGAGATGAACTAATGGATTTAACGTTTTTAAGTGAATATTGTATTCCGGTGATTGTTGGGATTTGTTTATGCATAGGTTATGTTATCAAGACGAGTGTTCCTAAAGTGGATAATAGCCTTATTCCGATGATTTTGTCGATTTTGGGGCTTTTAATTAACATTTGGATAAATCATGCCATTAACCCATCTATCGTCTTAGGTGGGCTTTTTAGTGGGTTAGCTTCAACA
>OLSC01001756.1_pt1 | contig 18095 bp, 15 predicted proteins | sample 1672881 | NCBI WGS metagenome assembly OLSC01 (sample SAMEA3136733, study PRJEB25190) | human gut metagenome | biome: human gut; feature: human-associated habitat; material: faeces | place: Austria | collected 2013
GCAGTTGGGTATTCACCCTTGCCCGCAAAACCGAAAGAGAAAAGGGCTTGGTAATGTAATCATCAGCACCTCTCTCCAGTCCGTCTACGATGTCCAGATCGGTGTCGTTGGCAGTCAGCAGAATAACAGGAACTCCGGGTATGTTTTCCTTGACCTCCCGGAGCAGCTCAAGCCCACTGCCATCCGGCAGATTGATATCCAACAGGATCAGGGATACACCGCCGCAAAGCAATTGCTCTCTTGCCGCTTTTAGATCATGGCAGGATATAATCTGGCGGTCATCTGCTTTCAGCGCTTTGCATAAGCCTTGATTCAAGCCGATATCATCTTCAACAATCAGTAATTGCTCCATATATCTCACTCCCTCGTTATTCAAATGCCACCATTATTTCCTTGGGCAATTTTTCGTTCTCACAGTTCAGAAGATAGGCTATTGCTCTGTTTGTAAATTTGTTTGTTTTCACTGTATCCCAATCAGCAAGCCGGATGATCTCTGCTGTCTCGTTTTTTTACTTTCTTAATTGTATCATGCTAATGTAAAGAAATCCATATTCTCTGAAAAGTTGTCCTGTTTTTTGAAAAATCGGCATAACCATAGTAGAAAGAGTCAAACACCTGCCAATCACGGCGGGAATGGGGATTTATGGGCGTGGAAGCTAAGATAAGTGAAAAAATATAAAAAACATCTTGAATTTCATGAATACTTATGATATGATATCGCTCAAAGAAAAGGGAGTAGCGGCCATGAAGAGATAAATGGAATTCCGTTTTTTCTGAATGGTGCATAAATGCGTCAGAACGGTAGATGAAACTACCCGCATTATGAGATAATCAGCGAGACTTTTATTTCAGGCATTATGACAGTGCCTGGGATAAAAGTCTTTTTTTATTCTCCCTTTTTGAAAACTATTGTTGGTAAAAGAGATGGAGGAGAAAAATGAGTAAGCGAAATGGAAAAATGAAATATCTGGCAATCGGTGCTGCCGGGCTTATAGCGGCAGGGGGATTGGCTCTGGATGCAACTTACCAGATTCAGGAGCAGGAACAGGCAGTACTCACAACCTTTGGAGTGCCAAAGGCAGTGACTGAAACGGGATTACATTTCAAAGTCCCTTTTGTACAGCAGGTGCAGAAGGTAAATACCACGATTCAGGGATTTCCAATAGGATACAGTATGGGGAACAATGCGGTGGTGGAAAATGAAGGAATCATGATCACTTCTGATTATAATTTTATTGATGTGGATTTCTTTGTAGAATATCGAATTTCAGAACCTGTAAAATATCTTTACACCTCTGAGCAGCCGGAAGATATTTTAAAAAATATTGCGCAGAGCTGTATCCGAACTGTGATAGCAAGCTATAACGTGGATGAGGTTCTGACCACCGGAAAAGGAGAAATCCAGAGCAAAATCAAAGAGATGATTTTGAATCAGATGGAGGAACAGGATCTGGGAATTCAATTGGTTAACATAACAATACAGGATTCTGAGCCGCCTACTGAAGAAGTGATGAAAGCGTTTAAAGAAGTGGAAACTGCAAAACAGGGAAAGGAAACGGCGCTTAACAATGCCAATAAATACAGGAACGAAAAGCTTCCCGAAGCGCAAGCCCAGGCAGACCAGATTATTCAGGATGCGGAGGCACAAAAACAGGTGAGGATCAATGAGGCAGAAGCTGAGGTGGCAAGATTTAATGCAATGTATGAGGAATATGTGAAGAATCCGGAGACCACAAAAATGCGAATGTTCTATGAAACCATGGAAGATGTGTTACCTGGTATGAAGATTGTGATTGACAACGGAAGTGGCGTGGAAAAGATATTGCCGCTGGATTCTTTTGCCGGAGACTGGAAAACAGCAGACGATACAAATGAAGAAACTAAGTGAAGTTAAGGTAAGTATCTGACAGAAAGGATAAAAAAATTATGAAAATGAAAAAAGCGGCATTTATAGCAGGCATTCTCGGAGCCGTAATAATCGGCTCTTCCATAACCATAACCCAGCAAAATGAATACAAGCTGATCCGTCAGTTTGGTAAAGTTGACAGAGTGATCTGCGAACCGGGAATCAGTTTTAAAATTCCATTGATAGAAAGAACACAGTCTTTACCAAAGGAAACATTACTATACGATTTGGAAGCATCTGATGTGATTACCAAGGACAAGAAAACCATGATCAGTGACAGCTATGTTTTGTGGAGAATCACAGATCCCCTTAAATTTGCACAGACTCTGAACTCTTCTTTGGAAAACAGCGAGAGTCGAATTAATACGGCTGTATATAATGCCACAAAAAATGTGATCAGCAGTCTTTCCCAGGACAGAGTGATCACAAGCCGTGACGGAGAATTATCGGATATGGTGATGGAAGCCATTGGAGATAATATGAAACAATATGGAATAGAGCTGATTAAATTTGAAACAAAGCAGCTGGATCTGCCGGACGATAATAAGGCAGCTGTGTATGAGAGAATGATCTCAGAGCGTGATAATATTGCTGCTACATATAAAGCAGAAGGTGATTCAGAAGCAAAAGTAATCCAGAACAAGACGGATAAGGAAGTGACCATTCAGATTTCAGATGCGAAGAAGCAGGCTGAGATTTTGAAAGCAGAAGGGGAACAGGAATATATGAAAATTCTTTCCCAGGCTTATGGGGAAGATGAGAGAAGTGAATTTTATTCCTTCGTAAGAAGTCTTGAAGCACTGAAAGCTTCTATGCAAGGAGAAAACAAGACCGTTATTTTGTCATCGGATTCCCCGATTGCTCAGATTTTTGAGGGAAAATAATAAAAATTCTTGCATCTGCCGCCATTGACGTATATCATAAGGAACATAAGGAGTGACAAAAGATGGCGATAGTGAGAAAGCACATATATTTTTCCGGGCAGGTGCAGGGTGTTGGATTTCGTTACCGTGCAAAAAATGCGGCGAGAGCCAATGATCTTACCGGCTGGGTGGACAATCTGTGGGATGGCAGAGTGGAAATGGAAGTCCAGGGAGAGCTTTCCGGAATTGAGCGTATGATTCAGGAAATCGAGATGGGAAGTTTCATCCGGATTGAGAATTATCAGATGGAAGACCTGCCTGTGGATGAAAGCGAGTGGAGCTTTTATTCGAAATGAAAAGGGATACCAGGAGCAATGGGAATTTTGCTTCTGGTATTTTTTTGAGCAAATAGCAAAGCAGATATTGAAAAACAGGATTGACATTCAGAAACATGCCCCTTATAATTAGTTCGTACACGAACAGTTCGAATCCGAACAGTTTGCATATGAACTATTTTTGCATGGAAGTATATGAAAGAAGGGAAATATGGAAAAAAAGAAAAAAAAGGGTCTTGATGAGTGCTGCCTGGCGGAACGGCAAATAGGGTATGAGGTTCGTACTCTCAATCAGGTAATTGGGCGTCTGGTGAATTCGTATCAGTCCAAGGTGGATGAAAAAGCCGGAATTAACCGCATGCAGGGGTGGATCATTGGTTATCTGTACCGACATTCAGAAGAGGCTGTTTTCCAGAAAGACCTGGAAGCAGAATTTCAGATGGCGCGTTCTACTGCTTCAGGAATCCTTCAGGCAATGGAGAAGAAAGGGCTTATTACCAGAGAACCTATTCCAAGAGATGCCAGACTGAAGCGTCTGGTGCTTACGGAAAAGGGGATGGAATTTCAGATGGAAATTATGGAGAATTTTGACAGGATCCAGGATGTGTTAAAGTCTGATATTCCCCAGGAAAAACTGGAATGCTTCCTGGAAGTTCTGGACATGATCCGGGAAAATGCCCAAAGAGAGTGCTGTCTGCGGGATGAAAACTAACAAAAAAGAAAGGGGAGAACCTGATGATAAAGACATTACTTGCCCAGGTAAAGGAGTTTAAGAAGGCCTCCTTCCTCACACCGGTATTTATGATACTGGAGGTTGTGGTGGAGACAATGATTCCTCTTGTAATGGCAGATATGATCGACAACGGTGTGGAAGCCGGTAATATCAGTTATCTTTACAGAAAGGGTGCCATTATGGCGCTTCTTGCTGTTGCAGGACTTGTTACCGGTATTCTTGGGGGAAAATACGGAGCATACGCATCCTCCGGTTTTGCCCGTAATCTTCGTAAAGCAATGTATACGAACATTCAGACATTTTCATTTTCAAACATTGACAAGTTCAGTACTGCAAGTCTGATCACACGTCTGACTACAGACGTGACCAACCTGCAGAATGCATACCAGATGATCCTGCGTATGTGTACCCGTGCCCCGGCCAGTCTGATCTGTGCCATGGCGATGGCGTTTATGATCAATGCAAGGGTTGCCAGCATTTACCTTATTGCCGTTATTTTTCTTGGATGTTTTCTCGTATTTATTATGAAAAAGGCGACTAAGTATTTCCGGGAAGTATTTGAAAAATATGACGATTTAAATGCCAGCGTGCAGGAGAATATCAGCGCAGTCCGCGTTGTGAAGGCTTATGTACGTGAAGAATATGAGACCACTAAGTTTCAGAAAGCCTGCAATAAAGTTTACGAAATGTTTATAAGAGCTGAGAAACTGGTAGTTATGAATATGCCGGTTATGCAGTTTACAGTATATGCATGTATTCTTGGAATCAGCTGGCTGGGTGCGAATATGATCGTTGGCGGCAGTCTGACTACAGGTGAATTGATGAGTCTTCTTACATATTGTATGAATATTCTTATGAGCCTTATGATGCTTTCCATGGTATTTGTTATGGTCACCATGAGCGCAGCAAGTGCAGAGCGTGTAACTGAGGTTATCAATGAAACAGCAGATCTTCATGATCCGCAGGATCCGGTTATGGAAGTTGCAGACGGAAGTATTGAATTTGATCATGTGGATTTCAGCTATAAGAAGGACAGTAAGGAGCCGGTGCTGAAGGATATCAATCTTTCTATCCGCGCAGGAGAAACTATTGGTATTATCGGTGGAACCGGAAGTGCCAAGTCCAGTCTGGTAAACCTGATCAGCCGTCTTTATGATGTGAGCTCCGGATCAGTGAAAGTTGGCGGCGTGGATGTGCGTGACTACCATATGGATAGTCTGCGTAACCAGGTAGCAGTTGTACTTCAGAAGAATGTGCTGTTTTCCGGTACCATTCTGGAGAATCTGCGCTGGGGAAATAAAGAGGCTTCGGAGAAAGAGTGCCGCAGAGCGTGTCAGCTTTCCTGTGCGGATGACTTCATTGAGAAAATGCCGGACAAATACAATACTTATATTGAGCAGGGCGGAACCAATGTTTCCGGCGGTCAGAAACAGCGTCTGTGTATCGCCAGAGCTCTTCTTAAGAAACCCAAAGTACTGATTCTGGATGATTCCACAAGTGCGGTAGATACTGCCACAGATGCACGTATCAGAAGAGCTTTTGCAGAAGAAATTCCGGATACTACCAAGCTGATCATTGCACAGCGTATTTCCAGTATTCAGAGTGCGGACAGGATCATTGTCATGGATGAGGGAAAAATCAGCGGATTTGGAACTCATGAGGAACTGATGAAAACCAATGCCATTTATCAGGAGGTTTATAATTCACAGATAAAGGGTGGTGGAGATTTTGATGAGAATAGAGGAGGTGAGCAGGCATGAGCAATGAAAGACCGATAAAGAAGCCAGGCCGCAGCGGGGCAGCCTTCCGTTCAGGCCCTATGGTAGAGAATCCGGGCAAGATGCTTGGAAGACTGATGGGGTATATTTTTAAGAACTACAGGATCCATATTATTGTAGTTGTGATCGGCATTGTGGTAAGTGTTCTTGCCAATGTGCAGGGAACCATGTTTATGAAGACTTTGATTGACCAGTATATCATGCCTATGCTTCAATCTGAGACTCCGGATTTCCATCCTCTTGCAATGGCAATTCTTCGTGTAGCCTGTTTTTATGCAATTGGGGTGGCGTGCACATATACGTACAACCGTCTGATGATCTATGTCAGTCAGGGCACCCTACGCAATCTTCGAAATGAGATGTTTGAGCGCATGGAAACACTTCCTGTTAAATATTTTGATACACATGCACATGGCGATATCATGTCTATCTACACCAATGATATTGATACACTGCGCCAGATGATCAGCCAGAGTATTCCACAGCTGATCTCCAGTGTGATCACCATTGTCAGTGTATTGATAAGTATGATTATTTTGAATGTGCCTCTTACCATCGTGACTCTGGTCATGGTTGGAGTGATGCTGGTGGCAAGTAAGAATCTTGCAGGACTCAGCGGCAAGTATTTCATGGAGCAGCAGAAGAATCTTGGTATTGTAAATGGTTACATCGAGGAAATGATGGAAGGCCAGAAGGTTGTAAAGGTATTCTGCCATGAGGAAGAAAGCCTTGAGAAGTTTAATGAGCTGAATGACCAGCTGTTTGAGAGCGCGAATAATGCCAATAAATTTGCAAACGTGCTGATGCCTACCTGTGCACAGATTGGGAATATCAGCTATGTGCTGTGTGCCATTGTTGGCGGCGTGCTGGCAGTAAATGGTGTGGGTGGATTTACTCTTGGCGGCCTGGCAAGTTTTCTTACTTTTAACAAGAGCTTCAGCCAGCCGATCAACCAGGTAAGCCAGCAGTTTAACAGTATTGTTATGGCACTTGCCGGAGCGAAGCGTATCTTCGACCTTCTGGACGAGAAGCCGGAGGTAGATGACGGATATGTGACCCTGGTAAATGTGAAAGAAGAGAATGGTAAGCTGGTTGAGTCCAAGAAACGTACAGGACGCTGGGCATGGAAGCATTTTCACAAAGCCACTGGCAAAACAGATTATATCGAATTGAAAGGTGATATTGTTCTGGATGGCGTTGACTTCGGATATCGTGATGACAAGATCGTGCTTCACGATGTGAAGATGTATGCGAAGCCAGGACAGAAAATTGCATTTGTCGGCTCCACGGGTGCCGGTAAGACGACAATTACCAATCTTCTGAATCGTTTCTATGATATTCAGGATGGTAAGATCCGTTATGATGGCATCAATATAAATAAGATCAAAAAGGGTGATCTGAGACGTTCCATGGGTATCGTTCTTCAGGATACTAATCTGTTTACTGCTACCGTTATGGAGAATATCCGTTATGGAAAACTGGATGCCACAGATGAGGAAGTTATTGCAGCTGCCAGGCTGGCGAATGCGGATGGCTTTATCCGAAGACTGCCGGATGGTTATCATACTATGCTTCGCAATAATGGTGCTAATTTAAGCCAGGGACAGAGACAGCTGCTTGCAATCGCCAGGGCGGCAGTAGCAGATCCGCCGGTTCTGATCCTGGATGAGGCTACCAGCTCTATTGATACCCGTACAGAGAAGCTTGTACAGGATGGTATGGATAAGCTGATGGAAGGCAGAACTACATTTGCTATTGCACATAGATTATCCACAGTCAGAAACAGCGACTGTATTATGGTTCTGGAGCAGGGACGTGTTATTGAGAGAGGCTCTCATGATGAGTTAATTGCGCAGAAAGGTAAATATTATCAGCTGTATAATGGGTGATATGGGGGAAATAAGTAAGAGGTAACGTTTGGAAGGTTCAAGCGTTACCTCTTACTTTGGGTTTTGGAAGATTTAGAGCGTGTTATTTTTCACTGGCAGTTTCTTTCTGCGGCAGCTGGGCAAGAACGATAGCCCCGAACATTACCACACAACCGATGATTTCCCGGGTGCTTAATTTCTGTCCTAAGATAATCCAGCCGGCGAGGACAGAGATGCAGGATTCCAGACTGAGAATCAGGGAGGCTACGGTTGGGTTCATATTTTTCTGGCCCACGATCTGGAGGGTGTAGGCGACACCGCAGGACATAACGCCGGCATAGAGAGTAGCGCCCCAGGCACCACTGAATGAAGAAAGATTGGGATGCTCCAGAATTATGGCTGGGATAGCAGTGAGGATTCCGCAGACCAGAAACTGGATGCAAGACATTTTTACTCCATCTGTCTTTGGTGAAAAGTAATCAATGACCAGAATGTGCAGGGAAAACAGGAAAGCACAGATCAGGACCAGAAAGTCTCCCTTTCCAATGGAAAAGCCGTCTGTGATGCAAAGCAGATAGAGACCAATCAGTGCCATTACAACCGCAACCCAGATAAAAGGACTGCATTTCTTTTTCATAAAAAGTCCAAGGATCGGGACGATGATAATGTAGCATGCAGTGAGAAAACCTGCTTTTCCAACGGAGGTGTACTGGATGCCAAACTGTTGGAAGTTGGAAGCAAGACACAGGCAGATACCGCAGATTATGCCGCCGGCAATTAAGGTTTTGTTGCGGGAAAATGGATTTGAACCGCTGGATGCCATTGGCTGTCTGTCGGATTCTGTGAAATCAGCTGAATTGCTCTGTGGATTTATTTTATTGAGCAGTAAAATAACCGGGATCAGCACCAGAGAACCGATAATGTTTCTTGTGGCATTGAAAGTGAGAGGGCCGACAGCTTCACCGCCCTCACTTTGTGCTACAAAGGCGATTCCCCAGATCGTTGCTGTCAAAAGGAGAATCAGTGAATTTTTTAATGGTATTTGTTGTTTTTTCATAATGAATTATCCCCTCGTAAAATTTACAAAAATGCCCTCCTTTAACAGGAGGGGCATCATCGTTTAAATTATCTTTCCATCATGCTGATGGATTCAATTCCTACACTTCCACCTCGGACTACTTCGATGCGGCCGAATTCTTCTTTGATCAGTTTGACAACTGCATCATTTTTGGTCGCTGTCTGTACGAATTCCAGAAGCAGGCTGTCTTTACCGTAATCAATGACTCTGGCTTTGAAAGTCTCAGCAATCTGGAATAATTCAACTTTGTCCTCAGAAGAGCAGTTAAAAACCTTGATGTAAAGAATCTCTTTCATGCGGACGAACATATTGGTGAAATCAATAACTTTGATGACTTCTACCATTCGGTTCAGCTGTTTCTTGATCTGTTCGAACGTTTCATCGTCGCTTACAGTTCCGATGGTCATTCGGGAAACGGTAGGATCCTCTGTAGTACCAACGGTGAGGCTGTCCAGGTTATAGCTTTTGCCGGAGAAAAGTCCGGAAATCTTGGACAGAACACCTACCTGGTTTTCTACGTAGAGGGAAATCCATCTTTTTTTCATGCCTTTATCTGCCATTGGATAAACCTCCTGTTAATTAACAATCCATAATTAAATCTTCCAGTGTTCCGCCAGGCTTTACCATCGGATAAACCATTTCTTCAGGATCAATGATGAACTCGATCAGGGTCGGAACTTTGGTATTTTTCTTTGCTTCTTCAAAGGCTGCGGCAACCTCATTTTTATTGAAAACCCGGATCCCTTTGGCACCGTAGCTTTCTGCCAGCTTTACAAAATCCGGTGTATATTTCGGGTATTCCTCGCCATTTGTACGGCGGGAAAGGGCACCGGAGCGAAGATTGGTCATGCTGTAGCGTTTGCCATAGAAAAGCTTCTGCCACTGACGAACCATACCAAGATATTCGTTATTAAATACACAAAGAATCAGTGGGAGCTCTTCCAGAACAGCTGTGGCAAATTCCTGAATATTCATCTGCATTCCACCGTCGCCGGAAATAACGATAACCGGTTTGTCCGGATTACCGATCTTTGCTCCTACACCACCAGGAAAACCGTATCCCATGGTACCAAGGCCCCCGGACATAACAAGCTGCTTGCCTGGTGTGATCTCAGCATACTGGGAAACCAGCATCTGGTGTTGTCCGACATCCGTGACAATGATGGCTTCTTCAAACTGGCAGTTGATCTGGTTAATGATGTCAACCGGACTTAATCTGTCATTTGGACGCATTACAAGAGGATGTTCCTGCTTCCAGCTGTTTATCTCACTGTTCCATTTTTTGCTGGCATAGTCGGAAACGTATTCGGACATTTTTGCAAGGGCATCTTTTGCATCTGCAACGATTGGAATATCTACCTGGATGTTTCTGGAAATAGAGGCCGTGTCAATGTCAATATGGATAATCTGGGCATTAGGGGCAAATTCATGAAGCTTTCCTGTGATTCGGTCGTTAAAACGTGTTCCAATGGAAAAAAGTACGTCACAGTTGCTTACAGCCATATTGGCTGCATAGGCACCGTGCATGCCAAGGTTTCCGATAAAAAGCGGATGGTTGGTAGGGATTGCACCTCGTCCCATAATAGTAGTTACAACCGGAACACCGGTCTTTTCCACTACTTCCTGGAATACCTTATTGGCATGGGAAATATTGATTCCGCCGCCTGCCAGGAAGAGAGGCTTCTTTGCCTTGGAAAGTGTTTTGATCGCACGTTTCAGCTGTCCGATATGGACACTGGTGTTTGGCTTGTAGCCGCGGATATTTACGTTCTTTGGATATTCTGCACTGCCCAGTTCAGCCATTACATCCTTGGGCAGGTCAATGAGAACCGGTCCAGGGCGTCCGGTACGTGCAATATAGAAGGCTTCCTTGATGATACGTCCAAGATCTTCACGGTTGCGTACAGTGACTCCATACTTGGTAATACTGCGGGTAATTCCTACAATATCAACTTCCTGGAATGCATCGTTTCCAATCAGATGACGTGCTACCTGACCGGTGAAGCACACCAGAGGAACGCTGTCGTAATTGGCTGTAGCAAGGCCTGTGACAAGGTTGGTAGCACCAGGACCGCTTGTTACAAGACATACGCCAACTTTTCCAGTGGTACGTGCGTAAGCATCGGCTGCGTGAACCAGTGCCTGCTCGTGACGTGGAAGGATTACGGTGACATCATCCTGTTTGTATAATTCATCGCTGATATCAATGGTACATGCTCCGGGATAACCGAAAACGTACTCAACACCTTCTTCTTTCAGTGCTTTTACCAGCAGCTTATTGCCTGATATCTGTTTCATTTAGTGAAGATACCTCCTTTTCGCCGGGGAAAAACCCCACAATATAATTATAAAAAAATCTCCCACAAGTTGTGACGCACATCTTGCAGAAAGCCTTTTTCAAACACGCTCTAGAGCAAACGATATTTAATCAATATTATAGCGTTAACGTGGAAAAGTGTCAATAAAGTTCACAGAAAACCCGAGAATTGCGGCGCGAAATCATGCAAAGCATGATTCTTTTGCATCGCGAAGCGTGTTACTGGTCACGGAGGGAACAGTAACACGTTGAATTAAAAGAGATGGGAAAAAGAAAGGGATAACTGGTCAAAAAGTGGATTTTGTGGTAAGATATGCAGAACAAAAGTGTACTGAGAAAGAAAGGAGGAGGTTGAAAATAGTGGAACTAAATAAGGAAAATATGAAAAAGATAAGGTGGCTGATCGCTTTTTCAGTGCTTCTGTATCTGGGAGTGCAGAATCTGGATGTGGTGCTGAAGTATGTGAAAATTGTGTGGGGACTTCTTCTGCCATTTGTGTTGGGTGGAGCTATGGCGTTTGTGCTGAATGTACCTATGGCATTTATTGAGCGGCATGTTTTTGGAAAAGCAAAGGAAAAAGAAGACAGGAGGGGACGTGCAGCAGCAAAATTTGCAAGACCGGTGAGCCTGATCTTTTCCATTGTTCTGGTGGTGCTGGCGATTCTCGTTGTAGTACTGATTGTGGCACCGGAGCTTGGAAGAACTCTGGTAAATGTTGTGAAAAAGGTGGAAGAAGATATTCCGTTAGTTCAGAAATGGCTGACAGATACCTTCCAGAGTGATTCTGAAATTGTGAAATGGGCATCTACCATAGAAATTGATCCGCAGAAAATTATTGATTCTATTGTGAGCGTTTTGAGAAGTGGGGCGGACAATCTGGTATCCTCCACTATTACCGTGACTATGGGACTGGTGAGCATGGCTATGAATTTTGCAATTGGTTTTGTGTTTTCCTGTTATGTGCTCCTTCAGAAAGAGAAGCTGGGCAGGCAGGTCCTGAAAGCAGCTTATGCGATCTTACCTGTGAAAACAGTGGAATATCTGGGACATGTTTGTACACTGGCAAGTAAGGTGTTTTCAAGCTTTATTACCGGGCAGTGCATAGAGGCGGTGATCCTGGGAAGCATGTTCTTTGTTTCCATGACGATCGGAAGATTTCCATATGCAATGCTGATCGGAGTGCTGATCAGTTTTACGGCGCTGATTCCTGTGTTTGGCGGAATTATTGGATGCTGGGTGGGATTTTTCCTGATTTTGATGGTAAGTCCTCTGAAAGCTTTGGCATTTCTTATATTGTTCTTGATCCTGCAGCAGATTGAGGGAAATCTGATCTATCCTCACGTAGTTGGAAACTCTGTGGGACTGCCGGCAATCTGGGTACTGGTTGCAGTGACTCTGGGCGGAAATCTTATGGGAATTGTGGGAATGCTGATTTTTATTCCGTTGGTGTCTGTAATTTATACATTGTTTAAGGAATGGGTGTCTGAGAGGCTGGAGCAGAAGAAGGTAAAAATCAGTTGAGAAAATTTTTAATGAGCGCTGGTTGCTAAATAAAATAAGCGCTGGAAAATAATTGGTTTACATAAAACAAAAAAGCTGCAAAAAAACATCTCCGGGAGGATTAAGAACTTCCGGAGATATTTTTTGCTTATTTTTATGAAGATCAGTCGTTGGTCTGTTTCTGACTTTCTACTTCTGCAAGCTTCATTGCACGAACTTTCAGCGGCAGACCGAACAGAGTGATGAATCCGTCTGCATCATGGTGATCGTACATATCACCTGTTGTGAAGGAAGCAAGAGATTCATTGTAAAGGCTGTATGGAGAAGTGGTTCCGGCTTTGATGATGTTGCCTTTATAAAGTTTGAATTTTACTTCACCAGTTACATATTTCTGTGTGGACTCTACGAATGCCTGGATTGCCTCACGAAGTGGTGTGAACCATTTTCCTTCGTAAACAACCTGAGCCAGCTGGCTGCCAAGTTTCTTCTTGGTTTCCAGAGTTTCACGATCAAGGATCAGCTCCTCAAGCTGTTCATGTGCTTCCATAAGGATTGTTCCACCAGGAGTCTCATAAACACCACGGGATTTCATACCTACAACACGGTTCTCAACGATATCGATAATGCCGATTCCGTTCTCGCCGCCAAGCTTGTTCAGTTCTGTGATGATCTCGGAAACTTTCATTGCCTTTCCATTTAAGGTCTTTGGAACACCTGCCTCAAATGTCATGGTGATTTCGGTCTCTTTATCCGGAGCTTTCTCAGGTGTTACGCTGAGTACTAACATATCATCATAGTTTGGAGCCTGCGCCGGATCCTCAAGCTCAAGTCCCTCATGGCTGATGTGCCACAGGTTACGGTCACGGCTGTAGCTGTGTTTTGCATCGAATGGAAGGTTGATACCATGAGCCTGGCAGAACGCGATCTCGTCTTCACGGGACTGCATGGTCCAAACGTCTGTCATACGCCATGGAGCAATGATCTTGATGTCTGGTGCAAGAGCTTTGATTCCAAGCTCAAAACGGATCTGGTCATTTCCTTTACCAGTTGCGCCGTGACAGATTGCAACAGCGTTCTCTTTTCTTGCGATCTCAACCAGTTTCTTGGCAATAGCAGGACGTGCCATGGAAGTACCAAGAAGATATTTGTGCTCATATACAGCACCTGCCTCAACACACGGCATAATATAGTTGTCGCAGAAGTCATCTACGATATCCTCAATATATAATTTGGATGCACCACAAGATTTTGCACGCTCCTCCAAACCATCCAACTCGCTTTCCTGTCCGACATCAATGCAGACACAGATTACTTCGTAATCATAGTTTTCCTTCAACCAAGGGATGATTGCTGTGGTGTCAAGTCCGCCTGAATAGGCAAGAATCACTTTTTCCTTCATGTTTTTTCCTCCATTCCGCCGTGACTACGGCATATTATTCTTTTGCGATGGCATAATCTGCCATACAGATAACAGTATAAACACAATTACAGTTGATTGCAAATCCTTTTTCCTTTTTTACTGTAATTTTGTATCACTGTTATGACTGTTTATAAATATACATCATTCTGCATATTTATTCAATACTATTTTTTGGTGAAATGATCTTATTTTGAATGATTTATTAAGTAGAAATCGTATTCTGATCAATCTTTTTTTAAAATTCACGTAATGTATAAATATCTATTGCAATCAAAAAGCAAATGACGTATAATATTGAGCTGATGGACGTTTTTGCCTAAAAGTTGTAGATACATCACGTCCATTGTTATGAATAAATATACATTTTAGCAGAAACGAGGGATTTTATGATTCGAGTAGGCATTATTGGTTCCACCGGATACGCCGGACAGGAATTGGTCAGAATTTTGTTGCAGCATCCGGATGCAGAGATTGTATGGTATGGTTCACGCTCCTATGTAGATGAAAAATACAGCAGTGTGTTTGGTAATATGGTGAATCTTGTTGACGCCAAATGCATGGGCGAAAATATGGATGAATTAGCGAAACAGGCAGATGTGATCTTTACCGCAACACCACAAGGATTATGCGGTTCTCTGGTAAATGAAGAGATATTATCAAAGACAAAGATCATTGATCTGAGTGCAGACTTCCGTATTAAAGATGTTGCTAAATATGAAAAATGGTATGGCATCAAACATCAGAGTCCACAGTTTATTAAAGAGGCTGTTTATGGCTTATGTGAAGTCAACCGTGAGGATATAAAAAATGCGCGCCTGATCGCTAATCCGGGTTGTTTCCCAACCTGTTCCACATTATCCATCTATCCAATGGCAAAAGAGGGCCTGATCGATATGAATACTGTGATCATTGATGCTAAATCCGGTACCTCAGGAGCCGGCAGAGGCGCTAAGGTTGCGAATCTTTACTGTGAGGTAAATGAGAGTATTAAACCATATGGTGTTGCTTCTCACCGTCACACACCGGAGATCGAGGACCAGTTGTCCTATGCCTCCGGAGAAGAAGTTCTTATTAACTTTACCCCACATCTGGTGCCGATGAATCGAGGAATCTTAGCAACCTCTTATGCGACTTTGCGTAAAAAACTTTCCTATGAGGATGTAAAAGCTGTATATGATAAGTATTACGAGGATGAATATTTTGTTCGCGTCTTAAACAAAGATGTCTATCCAGAGACCCGTTGGGTAGAAGGCAGCAATTTTGTAGATGTCAACTTCAAGATTGATGAGAGAACCGGAAGGATCATTATGATGGGTGCTATTGATAATGTTGTCAAGGGGGCAGCTGGTCAGGCAATTCAAAATATGAACTTAATGTTTGGTCTGCCGGAGAATACCGGGCTGAAGATTGTCCCAATGTTCCCATAATAAGAAAAATAGCCCGTCTGGGAAATTCAGACCTTTTGACTCTTTAATCTTATTAAGTAAAAAAGAAAGTACATAAAAGCGAGGATAGAAAAAACTATGAGTAACGAAGAGCAGCAAAGATATTTAGATAACATTACCGTCAAGGCAGAAACATTGATCGAAGCACTACCGTATATTCGAGACTTCAACTCAAAAAAAGTCGTTGTTAAATACGGCGGAAGTGCTATGTTAGATCACAATCTGGAAGAGAGTGTGATCAAAGATGTCGCCTTGTTAAAATTGGTCGGTATGCAGCCGATCATTGTACACGGCGGGGGCAAGGAGATTAGCAAATGGATCAGTAAAGTCGGTAAAGAAACACGCTTTGAAGAGGGTTTTCGCGTGACGGATAAAGACACAATGGAAATTGCTGAGATGGTTCTTAACCGCGTTAACAAAAATCTGGTATCCATGGTTGAACATTTGGGTGTCAAAGCGATCGGGCTTTGTGGAAAAGATGGCGGTATGCTTCATGTTCAAAAGAAAATGCCAAACGGAAAAGATATCGGTTTTGTCGGGGATATTGATCATGTTAACACCGAAGTGATCGATACACTTTTGGAAAATGATTATATTCCGATCATTGCACCTATCGGAATGGATGACGAGGGCAATACGTATAATATCAATGCTGATGATGCAGCATGTGCGATCGCAGGTGGTATTCGAGCAGAAAAACTGGCATTTTTGACGGATGTTGAAGGTGTCTGCATGAATCCCAATGATCCAACAACTTTGGTGTCTGTTCTGAATCTGATCGAAGCCAACAAATTAATAGAAGCCGGCATTATCAGCGGCGGTATGCTGCCAAAGGTCAACAACTGTATTCACGCTGTAAATTCCGGCGTTGGCAGAGTGCATATTTTGGATGGAAGACGAGATCACTGCTTACTCTTGGAGTTCTTTACAAAACGAGGTATCGGTACGGCGATCATTGGTGATGACAGTGGACGATACAGTAATGAGATTTAAGAAAGCCGGCACATAATATTAATTTGATAGAAATGAGGATGAGAACGATGACAATACAGGAAGCAGACAAACATTTTATTCATACTTACAATAGAAGTGTTGTATTCACCAAAGGTGAAGGTATGTATTTGTATGACGACCAAGGGAAAAAATACCTGGATATGGGTGCCGGTATTGCTGTATCAGCACTAGGATACAGTAACGAAGAATTTAAGCAGGCATTAAAAGACCAGATCGATGATCTGATCCATATTTCCAATCTTTATTACACAAAACCTGCGATCAAAGCAGCAGAACTAATATGCAATGTTTCTGGTATGGACAGGGTATTTTTTACAAACAGTGGAGCAGAGGCGATCGAGGGTGCAATTAAGCTGGCGAGAAAGTATGCTTTTAATAAAAATCCACAGAGCAAAGGTGAAGTGATCGCGATGGATCATTCTTTTCATGGCCGCACGATGGGTGCTTTGTCTGTAACCGGAACCAAACATTACAGAGAAGCGTTTGAGCCGTTGATCGGTGGCGTTTCTTTTGCAACTTACAATGATCTGGAAAGCGTTAAGGCACTGGTAACCGATGAGACCTGTGCAATCCTGTTAGAGACCTTGCAGGGTGAGGGAGGAATCCATCCTGCAACACCAGAGTTTATCAAAGGCCTGCGTACACTCTGCGATGAAAAAGATATCGCATTGATCTTTGATGAGATCCAGTGTGGTATGGGGCGTACCGGCAAAATGTACACCTATCAGCATTATGGTGTGACACCGGATATTTTGACTACAGCCAAAGCATTAGGTTGTGGTGTTCCGGTTGGAGCCTTCGCTGCCACAGAAAAATATGCCGTTGCGATGGTACCGGGGGATCACGGTACTACTTATGGCGGTAATCCGCTCGCAACTGCTGCCATTTGCGAAGTATTTCATCAATATGATAAATTGCACATTTTGGATCATGTTAATGAGATCGCACCATATCTGACAGAAAAGTTAGAAGCCTTGGCAGAAGCACATCCGGATAAAGTCAAAGAGGTGCGTGGCCTTGGTCTGATGCAGGGGATGGAACTTACGATCCCGGCTGGAGACGTAGTTGCAAAAGCCTTGCAAGCAGGCGTTGTTCTGATCAGTGCAGGTACAAATATTATACGTTTTGTGCCGCCACTTATTGTCGAAAAAGAGCATATTGATAAAATGATCAACGTATTAGATGACGTTTTATCCGAATAGAGCACCGCAAATTGGGAAACAACTTAATATAGAACTCTCACGAAGAGTCGGGCAGAATTTCGTCCGGCTCTCGTTGCTTTGGTAGAAGAAAGGAGAATTTCTATGTTAGGAATGTTGATAGGTCTATTATCCGGTATGTTAATGAGTATACAAGGGGTTTTTAATGCAGAAGTGACCAAACAGGCCGGTGTATGGGTAGCTGCAGGTTTTGTTCAGCTCACTGCTTTTGTCATATGTGTGGCAGCCTGGTTTGTGACTGGTAAAGAAGGTTCTATCTCAGGCATTGTACAGGTAGAACCATTGTATATGCTTCTTGGCGGTGTCATTGGTGCAGCTGTTTCTGTAGGAAACTTTTTTATTATGGGACTTACGGTGCAGAAGATCGCATCCGGGGAACAGAGTGATGAACAGGCCTACAAGAGTATGAAAATAAGTTACAGATACTGTTCCATGGCCCAGTTATTATGGATCGTTCTGGCAATGGTATTACCATTTGTTAATGCTGCGGCGGGCATTATACCGCTGTTTTTCCCCAGTCTGAGCATTAAGCTTATTAACATTCTGGGAATAATAAAAGCAAAGCCAAATTTATAAGAAAGGAGATGAAAATGCGGATATGAATTTTAATATTTCAGG
>OLSC01001764.1_pt1 | contig 18047 bp, 18 predicted proteins | sample 1672881 | NCBI WGS metagenome assembly OLSC01 (sample SAMEA3136733, study PRJEB25190) | human gut metagenome | biome: human gut; feature: human-associated habitat; material: faeces | place: Austria | collected 2013
ATTTTTCTCGTAAGAACGAGAGATACTACGCTGTAATCTGCGTTTCTGTTTTTCTGATTTCTTTACTTTCTGACTCTTATTGATGTTCTTATACTTAGTCCCATCAGAGCAGACAGCCAGATCTTTGATTCCCAGGTCTATGCCGACTCCGTCATCATTAAGTATTTCCCTGCAGTCAGGAAATTCTACACATACACTGATCCACCAGTTCAATCCGTCAAAGGATATTCGCGGATTCATATATTTAGCATTTGTCGGAATTCGTCCATGTTCTGCAAGTCTTACCCAATTCATTTTTTGTTTGTTGGCTTTCCTGCTGGAGGAAAAGCCTTCAAATTTAACATGGGTATTACTGAATCGTATCTTAACGTTGTCCTGATAGAACTTCGGCATTGACCTCTTTTTTGACTTGAATCTCGGGAATTTCTGCAACCCCCTGAAAAAGTTCTTATAAGCAGTACAGGCATCTTTGATCGCCTGTTTGGTTACATTATTTGAAATATTCAATAACCATGCATATTCATCAGAATGTCTAAGCTTTGTAAATTCTTTTCTGAGTTCTGCATCTGAAATGAATTTTCCGCCTTTTTCATAGTTTTCTATTTCCCTTGCCAAAGCCCAGTTATAGGCAAATCTTGAAGCACCGGCGTACTGAAACAACTTAGTTTTCTGCACGTTATTTGGTATCAACATTACTTTTATGGCTTTTACCATCTGCTTCCTCCTGTATTAATTCCCGGATAAGTTTCTTAGCTTTGTTTGCTCGTTTTCCTTGTAATTTGCCACTGAATACAGTGATTATCTGAACCAGATCTTCAACAAGTTCCTGCTGTTCGGACTTTTCAGTATTATCAATAATCTCAATCTCACAATTATAAAGTGAAGCGATATATTCTATCAGCTCAAAACCAAATCGTAATAGCCGGTCTTTATATAAAACAACAACCTTTTCAACCTGATTTTGAGATATTCGCCTGATCAATTCCTGAAGTCCTTTTTTCTTATAATTAATCCCGAAACCGATATCACTTATTATCTCAAATGGCTGTCCTTTTTCCAGAAGATATGTCTTAACACTATCAATCTGTCGTTCCAGATCATCTTTCTGTTTATGGCTGGAAACGCGACAATATCCAATTGTAATGCGGTTTTTAGGCTTTACATTTATTACCTGGTTGAGTTGCTCATCAGAATAATATCTATAGCCACTTACTGTAGTATGATGCGGATGAAGTTTTCCATTTGCATCCCAATTTCGTAATGTCTGAGCAGATACGCCTATAATTTTTGAAAATTCGTGTATAGAATAATATTTACTCAAAGTATCAACTCCTTTCAATAATGTTCTAGTCTAATATCTTATAAAACTCAATATCTACTTATATGATTTTATAATTTATCTTTAACTTTTAATGACCCTCCTTTCTTTCGACCGGAGGGTGTCTTATCCCTCCTCAAAAGAAGGGCAGCCGCCTGGCTTTGGTTTCCCTAGATAAATTTTATCACGCGCAATATTCTTTTTCAATGTATTTTATTTTTTATGTATAGCAAAATGTAGAGCTGTCTTTATCTCCGGCAGCCCCGCATTTTCTCTCAGTTTATCAAATATTATCGAAATTCATTATCTCGTATATTACGATTCAAATGATGTAATTCGTCCACTCAGATAATATAATAGCGTCATTACATCTTCCAATGTAATTTTTCCATCATTTCTTGCAACATCACCGTTTGCAAGTGCACCTTCTGACAATTCATCTGTCGATACCTTTCCAGACATTACTTCTAATTTTGTGTCTATTTTTTGGTTATTTTTTCACACCAAAAAAACTCCCCAGAAAGATTTCTCTTTCTGGGGAGTCCATATTTCTGTATGAATTCAGAAATGCTTATGCCAGCTTCATTGGGTTGATCTTTACACCAGGTCCCATTGTAGATGTAAGAGTTACAGTCTTAAGGTACTGTCCTTTTAATGCTGCCGGTTTAGCTTTATTGATTGCATCGATCAGCGTCTGGAAGTTGTCTGCAAGCTGCTCTTCGGTAAAGGAAGCTTTACCTACTGGTACATGGATAATGTTTGTCTTGTCGAGTCTGTACTCAATCTTACCAGCTTTGATATCCTGGATTGCTTTTGTAACGTCCATTGTTACTGTACCAGCCTTCGGGTTAGGCATGAGACCTTTAGGTCCAAGTACACGTCCGAGACGTCCAACAACACCCATCATATCTGGTGTAGCTACAACTACGTCGAATTCGAACCAGTTCTCGTTCTGGATCTTTGGAATGAGCTCGTCTCCGCCTACGAAATCTGCTCCAGCAGCTTTAGCTTCCTCAGCTTTAGCGTCTTTAGCAAATACAAGGATACGAACCTTTTTACCTGTTCCGTGTGGCAGTACAACTGCTCCACGAATCTGCTGGTCAGCGTGACGTCCGTCACAACCTGTTCTGATATGAGCCTCGATTGTCTCATCAAATTTTGCTACTGCAGTTTTTTTAACCAATGCTACTGCGTCTGCTACATCATAGAGTGTTCCTCTGTCGATAGCTTTTGCAGCCTCAACGTATTTCTTTCCTCTTTTCATTATAAATAACCTCCTAGTGGTAATGTCGGGATAACCCTCCCACATCCATTTACTTCAGTTTCATCATTATCAAGGAAATTCTTTTCGTCAGGTTCGTCCGCGCGCACACCGCGCTTGGCCTCGCCCGTCTTAAAGAACAACCAGGGACTAGTCTACTACAGTTACTCCCATAGAACGGCATGTTCCAGCGATCATGCTGGCAGCTGCCTCTACAGTTGCTGCGTTCAGGTCTGGCATCTTTGTCTTAGCGATCTCCTCTACCTGAGCTTTTGTGATTGTAGCAACTTTATTCTTATTCGGAACACCAGATCCTGATTTGATGTTGCATGCTTTCTTGATCAGAACTGCTGCCGGTGGTGTCTTTGTGATGAAGCTAAAGCTTCTATCGTTGTAAACTGTGATAACTACAGGGATGATCATATCTCCCTGATCTGCTGTCTTAGCGTTGAACTGCTTTGTGAATTCAACGATGTTTACACCGTGCTGTCCAAGAGCTGGTCCAACCGGTGGTGCCGGAGTTGCTTTGCCGGCAGGAATCTGTAATTTAATATAACCTTCTACTTTTTTTGCCATTTCAATTACCTCCTTGTGGTAATGGCGGAACCATACGGCCCCTCCCACGTTTCGTATTTACGTTACACTCGTTTAATTTCTGCGAAACTAATTTCAACCGGTGTTTCGCGACCGAACAGCTCAACATTGATCGTTACACTCTGCTTCTGCGCGTTCATAGCCTGGATCACTCCGACTGTATCTGCCCACGCACCGGCAACAACCTGTACGGTGTCACCGACTTCAAAGTCTACTACGATGTTGTCCTGCTGAATTCCAAGTGGTGCCATCTCTGCATCTGTAAGCGGTACCGGCTTAGATCCCGGACCTACAAATCCTGTCACACCTCTTGTGTTACGCACAACATACCAGGTATCATCATTCATAATCATATGAATCAATACATATCCCGGAAACATCTTCTTCTGAGATACCTTCTGCACTCCGTTCTTAAGTTCAACAACGTCCTGCAACGGAACTCTGACTTCAAGGATCTGATCCTCCAGATGTCTGTTCTCAACCGACTTATCAATGTTGGCTTTTACTTTGTTCTCATACCCGGAATAGGTATGAACTACGTACCATTTTGCTTCTGACATAAACTCACCTTTCCTGCTCGTTAGTGTCTAGCCCAGATTGACCAGAATGTCAATTCCGTGCTGAGCCAGGAAATCAACTAATGCGATGATTGCTCCCAGCACTACGGATACGGAAACTACTGCCGCCGTCTCTTTTACAAGTGTCTGCTTGTCTGGCCAAATGATTTTCTTAAACTCTGCGTTAAGACCTTTGAACCAGTTCTTCTTCTGAGTCTTTTGAGATTTCTCACTCATGACGTACACACTCCTTTACGACTATTTTGTCTCCTTGTGCAATGTGTGTGACTTACAGAACTTACAGTACTTCTTAGTCTCCATGCGCTCAGGATGAGTTTTCTTATCCTTAGTCATGTTGTAGTTACGCTGCTTGCATTCTGTACATTCTAATGTGATTCTTGTACGCACAACTTCCACCTCGCTTTATATTTCTTTGTTAATTTGTTGCTTGGTAGCTTGCGAGGCTACCTAATTTTTAGGCATAAAAAAAAGACCTACTTCCATTCGCTAGGATAGTGTACCATACCAGAGAATAAAATGCAAGGATTTTTTTTCAGATTACGCCAAGTCAGATCCCACCAATATGCATTAGCTTTCTTCCATTATATAGGCATCCTTTTATAACTTGAATATCCTATTTTTTATTTACGAACCAGCAACCAGACTTTCAAATCGCCTCTCACGAATTTCATTTACCCTCATTTACCCTCATTCATTATTTAGAACTGGATATTTTCGTGCATTGTATTGATATTTTCGTGCATTTCGCATATAATATATTTATCAAATGAAAGGAGTGATATCATGGCTAAATCATCAACCTGTAATATCAGTATACGCATGGACAGCAATCTTAAAGCTGCGGCAGAAGCTCTTTATGAAGAACTTGGTATGAATCTGAGCACTGCGTTTAATATTTTTGTACGTCAGTCTTTACGTGAAAGAGGGATTCCTTTCAAAATTACCGAAGGAACTCCAAGCAAAGGAACCGTCTCGGCTATGCTTGAGGCAGAAAGGATTGCAAAAGATCCTACTGTCAAAGGTTATCACGATGTAGATGAATTTTTTGCAAATCTTGATTCATGACAAAATACGAAATCAAAAACACTCCCCAATTCAAAAAAGATTATAAACTTGCCAAGCGACGCGGTTTAGATATTAATCTTTTAAAAGGCATCATTACAAAGTTAGCGAATGGCGAAGTCTTAGCCCCTAAGCACAAAGATCACCCTCTATCTGGCGACTGGGTTGGACATCGAGAATGTCATATCCAACCAGACTGGCTTCTTGTTTATCCCTATGACAATGATGTCCTTGTGCTTACACTGTCACGCACCAGTACTCATAGTGATTTATTCGGCTTATAATTTTTTGCCTCCATTTTTCACAGCATAATACATGTTTGTATTAAAAAACCCTGCAAGCTTATTCCAATCTTACAGGGATTTTTGTTTCTTCTTATTTCAATAATGTCCGGGTACTAAAGCCCACAATTCAGATCTTATTTTGCTCCAAGCAGTTTCTCTACACTGACAAGTTTTACACTGAGTACGAAGATTTCTGCTGCCTGTGCAAGTTCCTCAACTGTCGGGAAGGACGGTGCAATACGGATATTGCTGTCTTTTGGATCCTTTCCGTATGGGAATGTTGCTCCGGCACCTGTCATGATCAGACCAGCTTCTTTTGCTTTTGCCACAATTGCCTTTGCGCAGCCATCCATTGAATCGAAAGAAATAAAATATCCGCCGAGTGGCTTTGTCCATGTTCCGATTCCAAGTCCGCCAATTTCTTTCTCCAGAACATCTTCAACCTTTTCAAATTTCGGGCGAAGGATAGCAGCATGTTTTCTCATATGCTCATACATTCCCGGCATATCTTTAAAGAATCTTACATGACGGAGCTGGTTGAGCTTGTCATGTCCGATTGTCTGGAACTTCATAAAGCTCTTCGCATCTTCGATATTCGCTCTGGATGCAGCAAGTGCTGCAATTCCGGATCCAGGGAAAGAAACCTTGGATGTGGAAATAAATTTGAATACCATATCCGGATTGCCTGCTTTGATACATTCATTTAACAGTTCAAGGATAACGTCTCTCTTGTCATCATAAAGATGATGGATTGAATATGCATTATCCCAGAAGATACGGAAGTCTTTTGCTGCCGGTTTCAAGTGTGCAAATCTTCTGACTGTTTCGTCAGAGTAAGATACTCCTGTTGGGTTAGAATACTTCGGCACACACCAGATTCCTTTGATTGCAGGATCTTCTGCCACCAATTTCTCTACCATATCCATATCCGGACCTGTCGGAAGAAGCGGTACATTGATCATTTCAATTCCAAAATACTCTGTAATCGCAAAATGTCTGTCGTATCCCGGAACCGGACATAAGAATTTTACTTTATCTAATTTGCACCATGGTGTGTTTCCCATGATACCATGAGTCATAGCTCTTGATACTGTATCGAACATTACATTCAGGCTGGAGTTTCCGTAGATCAGAATATTTCTCTCTGGTACTTCTGACATATCTGCCAGTAATTTTCTTGCCTCTGTAATTCCATCCAGAACACCGTAGTTACGGCAGTCTACTCCATCAGAGCTTACCAGGTCACTGTCCCCATTCAGCACGTCCATCAGACCATTACTCAGATCCAACTGTGCTTTTGACGGTTTACCACGGGACATATCCAAATGTATTCCTTTTGCTTTCACTTCTTCGAATTGTTTCTCTAACTGGCCTTTTAACTTTTTCAGCTCTTCTTTCGTCAACTTGCTATACGGTTTCATACGGCATTCCTCCTGCTTTTTATGTTATCTTTTTCGCTATATGCTATTTTACCAAAATTTGAAGAAATTACAACATAAACTTGCATTTTCTACTAATTTTATAAAGAAAATGCTTATTTTTTCGTCTCTATATGCATTTCGCCGATATCATTCCGTCATTTACTGCATTCTCGCACTGAGCGTGGCCGCTTACGGCATAATTCTTATTCGCGCGAGTGCGCATCCTGCTGGAGTTTTTTTGTATAATAGGAAATGTAAGTTCTTATTATATAATAAGAAGACAGCCATCCTGCGCCTCAACGCAAAACGACTGTCTTCTTAATTTATATCCATTCTTATTATAGGTGTACTCTCAAATCCTCATCTTTAAAACAGACACATTTGCAATATTTTACTCTGCTGCCTCTTCTCCGGCATAAGCTGCAAACACAGACTCGATACTGCTATCGCAGGATTTCTGATTAGCCTCTTTACCAATGTAGAATCTTTTCTCTGAATCCTGCGTATATGTCAGCTCAGCCCATGCTTTGATCGGTGCTGTAAATCCGTCAGCGTCCTTAGCATCTTTGTTGAATGCGAACAGGAATGGCTCCTGGATCAGTGCTGTACCGTCAGACATAGAATGTGCAACTTCAAGGTTTGTAAGTGCACCCTTTACAAGGTCTGTGTACATCAGGTTCACGATTGCATTTTCATCAAGAATATTCATAGACTGCTTGTATCCCCAACGTCCTGTTGTCACATCTCCGTCCACCTGCGGATCATAAAGATATACGCGGACGTTATTCTTTACTGCATAGTCATTCACTCTTGAGATAACAGCACGTGTTTTCTCATCTCCGGCGCCACCGATCATAACCATTGCATTTCCGTCTTCATTCAGAAGCCATTTCAGCTGTCTGTATGTTACCGGATATACATTGATCTGCTGGTCTGCTGAGAAGATTTCGCTTCCATAGCTGTTAAATACATCGCGCAAGTGATCTGTTTTTGAATATGTAGAAAGTTCAATATTGTTATTTTTGATAAAATCGAACATCTCTTTTACACTTGCATCATACTCATCCGTAATATAATCACGGATCTGGTTACCATTCTCATCAAGAACCGGATTTCCGTCATCATCGAATCTCTTTGTGTAGATTCCCTTTGAATCACGCTCAACCATTTTCTCAAATGCATACATAATTGGGCATGAAGTGCTTCCGTTTCCGGAGTTGCTGTAATCTACTTTGTTATCCTTGTTGTATACAAATACGATTGGCTGCTGAAGTCTTCCAACCGTAACCTCTTTGCCATCTGCATTTGTATAAGAAAGTGCTGTTGCATGTGTAGATGGATACTCTACCCAGTCATCTAAGTTTGTCAGATATCTGGAAACCATCTCACCATACATATAGTTCAGCTTTGTTCCAGGTGTTGTCTTCTCATTAGACATACGAACGAATAAAGATCCGTCATCACCATTGTTGATGTTAAAGTCATAAGAGTATACTGTATCAATACCGTACTCTTTTGCATATTTGTTGATAAACGGGCTCATTGCTCGGCTGTTGTGGCACCATGATCCGCTAAGCTGAATCATGTAGTTTCCTTCACTGCCAAGAATGTCGATAAGTTGATCGTACGTAATATCCTGGAATACGATATCTTTGTCTTCAAATGTATCGATTCCGTCCTGACGATCTTCGTCAGCTCTTGAATGTGCATTAAAATCTCCATATGCATATTCTTTTTCAAAATCATAATCTGTAGAAGAAAGGTCTGTCTGGCTCTCAAGCTTATCAGCCTTGTCAGCTTTGTTTTCTGTTGTTGTCTGGCTGCTTCCACATCCTGTTATCATTCCGACTGTCATTACCGCAGCAAGAACAGCCGAGATCATTTTTCTTTTCATCATTAAATCTCCTCTCTGTCTTCCTAGCACATCGGAACGGATACTTCTTCATCAGATCCGCCTGATCCGCCTGTTGAAGTATATTCTTTTTCCAGTTCTGTGAGGTCTGCGTAGTTTGGTACCATACTTGTCTGGTCAGCACTCAGATAGCTGTCTACGACTTCGCGTGCCTCTGTTACAAATTTCTTAATATCATCAGAAGTATATCCTTCCGGTACTTTTCTTGCATCTGCAACACTGGCAGCTTTGATTGCCAGACGTGCATACTCAATTTTAGCAGCATCGAAATTTTTCATATCTTCTTTATTCACTTTTTCCTGCAGGTCCAGGTTTTTGTCGAGTGCATTGTAGTACTCCACTGCACGGTCGATCTTAGCCTTGCAATCTTCGGAGTAAGTAACCTCTCCAATTTCTTCAATAGCTTCGTTCGTTCTTGTAACAGAAGCTTTTGCTGAGAATGCTGAGAGGCCAAGACATACAACTGCAGCTACGATTAATGCGATGGTTGATTTTTTCATGATTTACGCCTCTCCTTTCTCTAATTTCTCGTCCTCTTTTGCAAATACTTCGTCATTCAGAAGTCCGTTCTGACGAGCTACAACTGCTGCACATACGCTGGCATCTGTAACATTTGTAAGAGTACGTACCATGTCTGTAATGTTGTTGATCGGAATCAAAAGTACAACTGCTGCGATCGGCAGATTCACTGCGCTGAACAGAGATACTGCTGTGATAACTCCAACTCCCGGCATTCCGGCGCTTCCAAGGGAAAGTACCAGACACATAAAGCACATAACAAGGTACTGGCTTACTCCCCAGCTCTGTCCTGTTGCGTTAAGGTAGAACATTGCAAGAAGAATCGGCCATACACATGTACATCCTGCCATACCGATTGTTGTTCCAAGAGGCGCTGTAAAGTTTGCGACCTCCTCATCAACACCAACTTTACGGATCAGTCTGTCGATTGTGATCGGCATTGTTCCAACACTACTTGTTGTTGTAAATGCTGTTGCCTGTGCGTCAAATGTTTTCTTAAAGAACTTCAGTGGATTAACCTTGGCAAATGATTTCAAGATTACCGCATTGACAACATATGACTGGATAAGACATGCAGCAAACACCATCACAACAAGAAGTACGAGCTGTACCAGCGCCTCTTTGTCGCTTAAGAGCTGACTTGCAGAACATGCTGTCAGGCAAAGCACTGCGTATGGTGTAAGATCAATTACATATGCAAGAATGTTGAAAATGACCTTCTTAACTGCCTCGATCAGTTTCTTGATCACAAGGACTTTATCTTCTCCCTCTTCTGAAGAAATGCTTACATAAGCAACTGCAACCGCAACCGCAATAATAATGATTGCTACGATATTATCTGCTGCAAGATCTGCTGCGATATTGCTTGGAACCAGATTCAGAAGAATGGTATCAAAAGATGTTTCCATCTCCTGATAAGCGCTCAGTGTAGCGTCTGTGACACTGGAAATGTCTGCAAACACTGCTCCTGCTCCTTTACCAATATTAGTCACTGCCCCAACAACAAGTGTGACAACAATGGCTGTTACAGATGTTATAAGAAGCCAGAATACTGATTTCGTTCCGATTTTTTTCATCTTCTCTTTATCGTTCAGAGAAATCAGTCCTGAAATAACCGATACTAAAATTACCGGTGCTACCAAAGCTTTGATCAGTTTTACATAAGCCTGTCCAATTAAATTCAGCCACACAAGGTATGTGTTCCCCTCTGAAGCAAATACTACCCCAATGACAGCACCAATGACCATACTGATCAGAATTACAACTGTCCAGTTCACTCTGTACGCGATCCAGTTCAATGCTTTAAAAGAAAGCAGAGCGATCATAAGTACAAGAAGAGCTATCCAGTTTACACTTAAAAGTGCATCCATTTTGAAAAACCTCCTTTTTCTTCTCCTTTAGATTAGAAATACTTATAGTTACTGATAAGGAATTCTATTTCCTTATAAAAATGTATGTCCCCGCCTTCCATCTGTCATATTGTTTCAGGCAGTCACACACAAATCCCAAATAATCATACATCTGATGTTCTTCATTTGTCCAATAAAGATTTTTGATAAAAGCGTCTCTATATATTCTTTTTTTCAATAAAGCTTTCCCTTTGTATGTCTTGTATATTTCGGTGAAAATGTTGTATACTTCATTTGTACGAAACTACAATATATTTTCAGCAAAATCACAGGAGGCAGACACGAAACATGTTTAAATTTTTCAAAAAAATTTATAAACCACTGTTCTGTTTTTGTCTGTGTTTTTTCTCTGTCTTTGTCCTGATTGGCTGCTCAGGCGGTCAGTCCAATGATACATCTTCCGGAAAGAAAAGTGGGAAACGAAGTTCTGCTCTTCACCAAGAGATGGCAATTGGAAGTGAAGCACCGGATTTTACCGCCAAGTTGAATAACGGCGAAACTTTTACCCTCTCCGATAAGAAAGGACAGGTCATTCTTTTGAACTTCTGGGCAACCTGGTGCAGCAACTGCGTCAAGGAAATGCCCGCCATCGAGAAGCTTTATGAAGAGTATGGTGACCAGATTGTAATTGTCGGAGTAAATGTAGGCGAAGATGAAGATACTATTGATACATTTATCGAGGCAAAGAATTATTCATTTCCGGTTGCCTGCGACACCAAAAGCAATATCAGTAATCTTTATCCGAGTGCCGGTATCCCTTATACAGTTATAGTAGGAAAAGACGGACTTGTTACCGAGACATTTCTCGGAGCAAAAGATGCGGACAGCCAGTACACGAAGCTGCGCCGTGCTTTACAGGAAGCTTACGAAGCAAACTAATTCACGACAGACTCCAGATTCACAAGCAATTTAGATAGTCTGGCTCAAGTCCGATGAATCTAAAGCCGGTTTAAACACACATGAATTCAGACCGCACAAAGCAAGCAGTACACTTAGCACTTTATTATTTTGCAAACCTGTATAGCAAACAGAAAATTTTTTAAAAGGAAGGAGTTACACATGAAAGTTGTAATGTATGGAACAAAAGCATGCCCAGACTGCGTCGAGGCAGAAGAAATTTTAAAAGAGAAAGGAATCCAGTATCTGTATATGGAATTTTCCGACAATATCGGATATCTGAAACGTTTCCTCACACTCCGCGACACAAACCCGATCTTTGATGAAGCAAAGGAAAACCACTGGGTCGGCGTTCCTTGCTTCCAGTTCCAGGACGGAAGCCTGTCACTGGACATCGACGAAGTCGTAAAACGGGCAGAGGAAGAAGCTTAAATCAAGTCGAACTGCTGATTACTTCGTTCTCTGCACTGATATCATCAATTTAGATACGAAAAAAGCGTGCCTGGCGACAGCACGCTTTTACAAAATGTATCAATGTCAATATCGATGTGAGGTCGATAGTAACACCTGTATTTATCCAGGAGAATTCCCCTGTTCTCAAAATAGTGGCAATATGATACTGCCTGTGTGGCCACTATTAAGCCTACCTCTGATAAGATTTTAACATGCTTTTGTTCCTCTCATTCTCCCAGCAAAATTTGTGTATTTGAGTCTGTACACTCAAAACATTTTTAACTCCGGGAATAGTGTAACGTGCAGTCTTCTATTTGTCCAATTGATTATTTAAATAGTAATATCTTTATATATTTTTATTGTCAATAAATCCACATTTTTCCCTTAATAGCAAACGCTGCCAAACAAAAAAAGAACGAAAAGCATGCTTATTCTAATACTTTTCGTTCTTTTTTCTCTATCACTATTCAAAAAATCTATCATGACTTAGCGAATGCAGTTGCCGTCACGGATATAAGAATCAGTATACAGCCTGCCACCGACGAAAGACTTGCACTCTCATGCAGGACTAAAATCCCCACTATCATACTGGTCACCGGTTCAAATGTACTTAAAATTGCCGCATCCTGGGCTCCCACATACTGTACGCCATACTGAAAAAATCCCACTCCGATAAATGCTGCGCCAAGGGACAGAACAAATGCTGCGATCCATGCGTTTACATTCATATGAAGTACAAAACTTCCCGATACTTTTCCAATCAAAAATACCATAATGGAGCCAACAATATTCATATAAAATATCATCTTCATAGCAGGGATATCCTGCAGCCCACCCACTTCCAGATATAATATGTAAAATGCATACGTCATTCCGGATATAAGCGCAAAAACAAATCCCATCGGCTTTGCCTCACCGCCGCTTCCTGCATAGGACAGGAAAATACCGATCATGCACAGACCAACACACACAATTTTCAGCTTAGGCACACGTCTTCTCAAAAATATCAGACTGCCAAGCAACACAAAAACCGGATATCCAAAATGAATGACCGTCGCCATACCTGACGGCATATAATCGTACGCACTATACAAAAGAAGCGCTGTGATGCCATAGCCAAACACCGTCACACACAAAATCTTTTTTCCTTTCTCCACAGATAGCTCCATCGGAACTTTCCGCACTTTCAGGTAAATGTACAGCGGAATGATTGCCAGGGCAAACCTTAAAAATAATGCTCCCACTATCGTGCTTCCATCCGCGCAGATCACTTTCACAAGCAATGGCATAAAACCAAAGTAGACTGCGGACAGCAATAAATATATGAATCCTTTTACTCTTGTATTCATCAGCTCAGTTTCTTTTCCTTTTCATTATACTGTGCCAGCTTACTGTCATCCATCTCCCACAGCCAACGCCCACCGTCACACATAGACAGATCCGGGCAGTCACCTCTTACATAGGCATAAATCGGCAGCTCGTCTTTATATTTTTCAATTGCCTCTGTCAGCTTCTCGATCATACGTGGTGCATCTTTCGGAACTTTCCCTTTCACACGAAGTTCCAGGAAGTCATTAAATCCATCATAAAGCATTTGATGTCCGTCCGGTCCTTCTTTCAGAAGCTCAATCAATGTACGCTCTTCTTCCATATTTTCCACTTCATCTGCCGGAATAAATGCTCCGGATTTGATATCTTCATAAAGTGCAACCTGATTATGAAGAAATAAAGAGAAGTTAACAATACGATCCGGCTGCGTCTTGTTCAGGAACTCTGCCAGAGCGATTGCATTTTCCTGGCCTCTGCCTTTACCGGCAACACCAGACATAACATGTGCATCAAAAATCAATCCGACTTTTTGGATTCTTGCAATCTCTTTATACGCCTGATCCTGGGTATGCTCTTTTCTCATAAACTTCAGCACATCATCCAGACCACTTTCAATCCCCAGATATAAATGTCTCACCTTGCGGTCATATAATTCCTGAAGTTCCTCATCACTTTTCAGCCGGATACTTGTTACAGTCGCATCCATGTTGATCATCTGACAATCCGGAAAATATTTATCAATCAAATCAAGTATCGCACGCAGTCGATCCATTTTCAGTCCAAATGCATTACCATCTCCAAGAAATATCTTTCTCGGATTTCCTCCCAGATTCTTCACTCTTTGCAGTTCCTCTTCGACCTGCTCAAGCGGCAGCTCACGATATTTTAAATCTCTGAACAGATTACAGAATTTACATTTATTATAAGAGCAGCCGACCATGACCGGCAGCATGTAAGATGCACGTTCCATTGGCGCACGACAAATTCTACCTTCATATTCCATACCATTACCTCCAATTCAACCTACTACTTTTAAATCTGTAAGATTCCACCTTCTTGAGTGCATACATATTGCACTTATCCACAGGTATTCATATTATAACACAATTTTTCCAAAATCAATGCCCTGTCCTCACTCATTTTCCACATTTCTGAAGATTTTCTTACAGTTTCGTGAAGATTGTGTGACATCTCTTGAGTCCTTTTTGCATTCATTATAAAATATGAATTGCTCACAGGGAGGTATAAGTGATTATGGGAAACAAAAAGAAACAGACAAATGAATTTGATAATTACTTCGATGATGATTTCGAAGTTGTATATGAAGATCTGGAGGATCTTGGGAGCTATTTGAGTGAAGATAGTTCTGATAATAACAATGATTACGACGATTATGACGGTTATGATGGCGACACCGATTATTATAATGATTATGATGATGACGACGATGATTATGATGACGATGATTATGATTATGACTATAACAGCAACGGCAGAGATTCAAAAAAGAAAAAGCGCAACGACAAACAGGATCCGGATTCCAAAAAATCCAAGAAGAAAAAGCGTCGCGGACTGCCCAATGTAGGAAAACCAGTTGCAAATATTGCTAAGACCGGCATTAACGCGACTAAAAAATTAGTCGGAACCATTCTCCGGGCAGCCACACTGATTTTAATCGCTCTCATCATCCTGACATTGTTGAAAGCATTTTTAAGTAACGCCGGTTCTTATGGAAAAATCCTGTTACTCGGACAGACGAAAGATACCACACTAATCGCATACCTGGCTGTCGGAGCTGTGCTGGTCGGTTATGAACTGCTCAACTTCTTCTGGGCTGCCAGCCGCACACGCGCCAGAAGCAGACACAACAACCGTCTGGATACCGGACGCGGGCTTTTGTCCTTTGTTATCATTTACGCCGGCTCCTATCTGGCCGCCATGTTCAGTCACCTGATTCCAAGTTCTCCAAGCTGGCTTACCGGTGTACAAGGCGGACTGTCTATTTACGGTGGTCTGAAAGCCACACTACTGCCGCTGTGCATTGCAGGAGTAGTAAGCTGTGTGGTCAGGAAAATTATAGTAAGATAAGATTCAAAACTGTATCTTTTATAAACTTCGTTAGTTAAGTAATTATAGAAAAACCACCCAACTCGTCAAAAGTTTAGAGGGTGGTTTTTCTTAGTTTAGTCTATCATTTAAATCTATTTCATTTAATTATTTTTTATCTTCCGCACAATTTTTTTAACCAGCAATATGAGCAAAATAATCAGCACAATTACAAGTACAAAAATGCCCGCTATGATAGCCGAAAATTTATTCGGGTGTTTTACAAGATCAATAATATTCCAACTGTCTTCTACAACCTTTCGGTCATGCTTTTCATTATAATATTCAGACACATTTGCAATACCATCACCATCTGTATCATCAAAGGACTCCATATATCTGGCAATGGCAGCCCATGCTTTCAGCTCCTGATTGCCTTCCATAATTGCCTGATCTTCCAGGTTTTCGATTGGATTTCCATCTTTGTCCTTCGGCGTAATAGACAGCAGTCCATAAGATGTGTCCATGACAGCACCGAGCATCTGCCCTGTATATAGGTCTGTCACCACATGATACAGCTTGTCATCTTCTATCTCTTCTCTGTTTCCTTCCCCCTGCGCTTTCATCAGATAGCAATCTGTCACTTTATTGAGTATCATGCGATGCGGATTGTATGTAAAGTTAAGACCACTACAATAAAGTCTGGCAATCGTCATAAAATCTGAAACAGACGCATCAATCTCCGCCACAAGTTTCAATTCTTTTCCTGTCAGATAAGCGCTGATCAGCGGATAACCCGCCAGCCCATCCTTCCCAATTCCAAGTGAAAATGAATTGTAGACCTGTTCGACCGTGACGTCCCCTTTTGTATAAGTATCACGTACTGTTCCGCTCGGAACAACCGCCACATCGACCGGATCACCGTCGTAGTACTCGGAATTTTCCACCGCATACACATATGCATCAGACATGATGTCTCCGAGATTCAGCTCCTCATGCTCATTATACATATCGTCCACACTGCTGAATTCAATATCATTTTCCGCAAGAATCTGATCTTTTGTATATCCAAAATGTGACAGATAATTCGTATCAACCGTCTCCATCAGCTCATCAATCCGCTCCTGTGTTGCAGCATCCGCCTTTATCTCATCCGTAACCGGAATCAACTCGTAAGTATCCACGCCCCAGCGTCCATCATCTTTCTGCGTCATAGAAATCGTTCCAAGATTTCTTCCATATTCTCCACAGGAAACAATATAAGTATCTCCGTGCTGAATCGGCTCATCTAATTGTGTATGTGTGTGTCCGCTGATAATCAAATCTATATCCGGCACATTTTTCGCAAGAATCTCGTCTTCAGATTTATCTTCATCTTCCACGGTACCACTATGAGATACGCAGGCAATCATATCCACGTCCTCATTTTTCTTAATCTCTTCCACCGTCTTCTTAGAAGCCTCAATCGGATCTTCAAAAAGCAGTTCGCATGTTGGCGCGCAATCCAGCGAATCTTTACCAAATACACCAAAAACTGCTATTTTGACATCACCTTTCTGTACAACTACATAATCTTTCACTCCGTAGTTCTCAAATGCATCTTTAATCTGCTGCTGTCCTTCCGTTAAGCCCGCTTTCTCCATAGCGCTCCAGTCCACATTACAAACGACCAGTGACGGAACATTTTCACCGGAAGCCTTTGCAGTATTCAGCATATTAGCAAGTCCACTGGAACGATAGTCAAACTCATGATTTCCCCAGGTCGTCACATCACATCCAAGATAGCCTAGCATACGAAGCTCTGCCGCCTCTGTCTCATACACCGTCTGGATCAACGTTCCCATAGAAAAATCTCCACCATCCAGATAGAGCGTATCCGGATTTTTTTCTTTCTGCTCGTCAATTAAAGTCTTGAGCCTTGCAAATCCTCCGACCTCTTCTTGTTTTCCATCAACGATCGTAGGAAAACTGTTCAGATGTGAATGCGTATCATGTGTAAATAATACGTCCATATGTTTACCCGTGTCCGCGGCTTTTGCATTCACCCCAAGTGTCTGCAGCATCCCCACGCAAAGAGCAATCGCAAGTACAAATGCGGTTATCTTTTTCGTTCTCTGCATATGTCTCTCCTTTATCAATTCTTTCGTTCTCTACTATTTTTAGTAATCATACTATATTTTTTATAAGCTCGTCAACGCAAAAAACCTCAGAAATTATTATTCCGAGGTTTTGCATAAAAATGCGGATGACAGGACTTGAACCTGCACGTCGGGGACACTAGATCCTAAGTCTAGCGCGTCTGCCAATTCCGCCACATCCGCATAAGAAAATAAAAACGCAATACCTAATTCTCATTAAGTTTGCGTTATATTCACAGTGAGCGTGCGGGGATTCGAACCCCGGACAACTTGATTAAAAGTCACGTCGTTCAAATCCTTGCAAGCGCCGTAATAACGCCGTTTTTCAAGTGTGCTCTGAGACACATTTGAGACATCTTGATTTTAATTGATTTTTTCGCTCTTGTCAATAATATTATTTTTCGTCTTTTCGACCAACCAAATAGTCCATAGAGACATTATAAAAATCAGCCATGGTAATTAACATATGTACATCTGGCTCTCGTCCTTTTGTCTCATATCCGGCTATGGTTGATCTTGATACTCCCAGTGCAGTGCCTGCTGCCATCTGTGATAGTCCCCTCTCTTCTCTCAACTCTTTCAGTCTTATCGCAAGCTTTTCCATGTAACCACCCCTCATTATAATGTAGCAAAATTTTTGCTGATAATAAAGGGGTAATATTCCACTATCCTACATACTTCTTTCCACCATAATATGCAGCAATCCAGCCGCTTGGAATCTTGATCCAGATGTCACTACCGACTTTTCGGACGTCCTTGCATGTTACGCGAGTGCCTTTCTTGAGTCTCCCGTTATCGTGCGCGTGTTGCTGTGCATTACTGGATA
>OLSC01001776.1_pt1 | contig 17891 bp, 18 predicted proteins | sample 1672881 | NCBI WGS metagenome assembly OLSC01 (sample SAMEA3136733, study PRJEB25190) | human gut metagenome | biome: human gut; feature: human-associated habitat; material: faeces | place: Austria | collected 2013
GTGGATAATGTATAATTTCCAACCTATTAACTAAAGCAACGGACGCAGTCGTTGGTGCAATGAGCGAAGCAATTTTTAAGCAACGGACGCAGTCGTTGGCGCCATGAGCGAAGCGATTTTTAAGCAACGGAATCTCCGATTCGTTGGCGCCATGAGCGAAGCGATTTTTAAGCAACGGAATCTCCGATTTGTTGGCGCTATGAGCGAAGCGATTTTTTATGCAATAAAATAGTAAAGTTAACAATATATAATTGTATCGATACAAATTCCTAAATGTATATAGTTTGTATTGGGATTATACAATACATTTAAAAATTGTATTATAATCTAAATATAATTTTTTAGGAGGTAAGATTGTGGAAACAACAAAAACAAATAAGAATGTATCGATAAAAACAAGAAATTTAGTGACATCAGCATTATTAGCAGCAATAATATGTTTAGTTACAGGACATATACTACATATACCTACAGTAAATGGTGGATATGCACATATAGGAGATTCAATAATATATTTAAGTGCAGCAATTCTTCCACTACCTTACGCTATGGTTTGTAGTGCAATTGGCGCAGGTCTTGCAGATTTAACATCAGGTGCTTTTATATGGGTAGTACCTACATTAATGATAAAACCAATTATAGTTTTACTTTTTTCAAGTAAAAGCGACAAAATACTTACTACAAGAAATATAGTAGCTGCATTTTTAGCAGGTATAATAGGAACAGTACTTTATATGTTTGTACAAGGTTTAATGTTTGGAAATATGGCAGTAGCATTTGCGATAACTGCAGTTGGAATGATTCAACCAATAGGAAGTTTTATAGTATTTATAATCTTAGGAATAGTTTTAGACAAAATCAACTTTAAACAATTTTTTGATAGATAAAGATAATAAAGTATAAAAAAGGTGTATAATAAATTTATACAGTATAAAACTAAATTTTAAAATAGTAGATAGAGGGAGAGTATTATGACATTATTATATCCAATCGGAAATAGCTTATATGTAAATATAACAAATCTATGTTGTTGTAAATGTGTGTTTTGTGTAAGAGACATCACAGACAGCGTAGGAGGAAGTGATAGCCTTTGGTTAGATCATGAACCGACTATTGATGAGTTAAAAGCTGAGCTTGAAAAATTCAATTTAGACGAGTATGAAGAAGTTGTATTTTGTGGATATGGCGAACCACTTATGAGAATAAATGAGGTTGTAGAATTTGCAAATTACATAAAAACTAAGAAAAATATAAAAATAAGAGTAAATACAAATGGTCTTGCTGATTTAATTCACAAGAAAAAAACAGCAGTGCTTCTTAAAGATGCAATAGATGCAGTATCGATAAGTTTAAATGCACCAAATGAAGAAGTTTACTTAGAAGTTGCAAAACCAGCTTTTGGAATAAAATCATTTGATGCAATGCTTAGCTTTGCAAAAGACTGCAAAACTTGTATAAAAGAAGTATGTTTTTCAGTAGTTGATGAAATAACAGATGAAGAAATAAGACAATCACAAGAACTAGCTGACTCACTTGATATACCACTTAGAGTTAGAGTAAAAAATGGATAAAACAAATTATTTAAATGAAAATAGGGACTATAGTCCCTATTTTTTATGTTTATAAAAATTTTCAATAAGCATTAATAAATAAGCAATAATAAATAGGGAACAATAGATATCATATACAAAAGTATAGGTTTATTTAAGTCAAAAATACGAAATATATCCGAATGAAAAATAAAAATATATTAATTTTATTTGTCTTATTGACTTTTTTTATTAAATAATTTAAAATAATATTCGTAAATACGACTGACGAAAATTAACATCATAGGAGGTATCATTTTATGAACCAAAATGGAACATTCATGCAGAAGTTGTTTCCAATATTAACGAATAAAGAGATTGACAAGAAAACAGAGATGATGGCAGGGTTAACTACATTTTTAACAATGGCATACATAATAGCTGTCAATCCAAGTATATTATCAGAAACTGGGATGCCAGCTGGGGCTCTTGTAACATCTACTTGTCTAGGTGCTGCGATAGGGTGTTTTTTAATGGCTATATTAGCAAACATGCCGTTTGCACTTGCATCAGGTATGGGTCTTAATGCTTATTTTGCTTATACTGTAGTAATTGGTATGGGTGTAAGTTGGCACATAGCTTTAACAGCAGTATTTGTTGAAGGTATAATATTTATAATTTTATCATTATTTAAAGTTCGTGAAGCTGTAGTTAATGCTATACCTAAAAACTTAAAAATAGCAGTTTCAGGTGGTATAGGATTATTTATAGCTTTTATAGGATTAATAAATTGTGGTTTAGTAGTAAACAACGACTCAACATTAATAGAAATGGGTGAGTTTAATGTAGCGATTATAATAACTTGTATAGGTTTTATTGTTACAGCAGTTTTAAGTAAGAAAAATGTAAAGGGATCTATATTAATAGGTATAGTAATTTCTTCATTACTTGCTTGGGGATTTGCATTAATAAACCCAGAAGCAGCGGCTGCTTTAAAAATATATTTACCAAATGGAGTATTTAAATTTGAATCACCAGCTCCAATAATAAATAAATTAGACTTCAGCTATATAACTAATCCAGAAACTGCATTTAACTTTATAACTATATTATGTACATTCTTATTTGTAGATTTCTTTGATACTGTAGGTACTGTAGTTGGGGTTGCTTCAAAAGCAAATATGGTTGATGAAGATGGAAAAGTTAAAAATGTAGGTAGAGCTTTACTTGCAGATGCTTTTGCTACTACTATAGGTGCTTGGTTAGGTGTTACTACTGTAACAACATTTGTTGAAAGTTCTACAGGTGTTTTAGAAGGAGGAAGAACTGGATATACTGCTTTAACTGCAGGTGTATTATTCTTAATTGCTATGTTCTTCTCGCCAATATTTATAGCTATACCTTCTTGTGCTACAGCTCCAGCATTAATTTATGTTGGATACTTAATGCTAAGTGAAGTTAAGCATATAGAATTTGATAATATAACTGAAGGTGTTCCTGCATTTATAACAATAGCTGGAATGGCTTTAACTTACTCAATAGGTGATGGTTTAACATTAGGTGTATTATCTTATGTATTTATAAATTTATTATACAATTTAATAGCTAAAAAAGAAGAAAGAAAACATGTATCAGGTGTTATGATAACTTTAGCTATTTTATTTATACTAAAATTATGGTTTATGTAGTATAATAATACTAGAGCTTCTAGTATAATAGTATAAAAATAAGTGGTGCTTTTATACCAGTAGATAATTACTGTATGGAAGCGCCATTTTTATGTTATAATCTATTAGGAGATTTATAATATATGAAATTAAACTAGAAAAATTGGTAATAATTAAATATATAAAATTTTATATAGGTAAAGGAGAATTCATGAGAGAAGTAGAATTATTAGCTCCTGCTGGTGATTTAGAAAAATTAAAAATAGCTTTTATCTATGGTGCCGATGCCGTTTATATAGGTGGAGAAATATTTGGTATGCGTTCTGCTGCTAAGAATTTCTCAAAAGAGGACATGATAGAAGGTGTAGAATTTGCACACAGCATGGGTAAAAAAGTATTTGTAACAGTTAATATAATCCCTAGAAGCGAGGATTTAATTAGTTTAGCTGATTATATAAAAGAATTAGATGAAATAGGTGTCGACGCTGTTATAGTAAGTGACGCCGGTGTATTTAACATAGTAAAAAAAGCAGCTCCAAATATGGAAATACACATAAGTACTCAAGCGAGTACATCAAATTACGTAGCTGCAAACTTCTGGTACAATCAAGGTGCTAAAAGAATAGTAACTGCAAGGGAGATGTCTTTTGCAGAAACTAAAGAACTTAGAGAAAACACTCCAGAAGATATGGATATAGAATCATTTATACACGGAGCTATGTGTATGAGTTATTCTGGAAAATGCGTAATAAGTAACTACACTACAGGAAGAGATGCCAATAAAGGTTCTTGTGCGCAATCTTGTAGATGGAAATACAACTTAGTTGAAGAAAAAGACGGACAATATGAAAATGTATTAGACAATGAAGATTATCAATTCTTCTTCAATACAAAAGATTTATGCATGATTGAATATATACCAGAGATATTTGAAAGTGGTATAACAAGTTTAAAAATAGAAGGTCGTATGAAAACAGCTTACTATGTTGCTACAACTGTAAGAGCTTATAGAATGGCGATTGATGCTTATTATAAAGATCCAGAAAACTGGAAGTTCGATCCAATGTGGTTAGACGAACTTAAAAAAGGAAGTCACAGAGATTTCTCAACAGGATTTTTCCTAGATAGACCAGGTAAAAATTCAAACAACTACGAATCAGCTTCATATATAAGAAATTACGACTTTATAGGAATTGTAAGAGATGTTCTTGATGATGGATATATAATCGTAGAACAAAGAAATAAAATGTCTGTAAATGACGATATAGAAGTAATAGGGCCTTATAAAGAAACTATGTTTACAACTATTTTAGAAATGTACAACGAAGATGGAGAGCCAATAGAATCAGCTCCACATGCTAGACAAATAGTTAAGATGAAATTAGGAATTGAAGTTGATAAAAATTATATACTTAGAAAACCTATAATTAAGGGTTAGGGAGGCAAAATATGTTATTAGGAAGAAATAGTAAATGCTGGTGTGGCAGTGGCGAAAAATATAAAAAATGCCATATGGAATTTGATGAAAAATTAAAAGAATACGCTAAAGCTGGTTACCAAGTTCCTACTAGAGATATGATAAAAAATGAAGAACAAATTGCAAAGATAAAAGAAAGTGCTAAAATAAATACGGCAGTACTTGACGAAGTTGCAAAAAACATAAAAGCGGGAATGACTACAGATGAAATAAACACAATAGTTCACGATTTTACTGTTAAACATGGTGCAATACCTGCTCCACTTGGATACAGCGGATTCCCTAAAAGTGTTTGTACATCAATAAACGACCAAATATGCCACGGTATACCATCAGAAAATGATGTACTTAAAGAAGGAGATATAGTAAACGTAGACGTATCGACAATATTAGACGGATACTATTCAGATGCATCTAGAATGTTTATGATAGGCGAAGTTAGCGAAGAAGCAAAAAGACTTGTTGAAGTAACTAAAGAGTGTATGGAAATGGCTATAGCAAAAGTTAAACCTTGGACACCACTTGGAGTAATTGGAGCGACTATACAAGAACATGCTCACAAAAACGGCTACACAGTAGTTAGAGATTTCGGAGGTCATGGTATAGGTCTTGAGTTCCACGAAGATCCATTTGTATTCCACTATGGAAATGCAGACGAAGGAGTTCTTATGGTGCCAGGAATGATGTTTACTATAGAACCGATGATAAACCAAGGTGGATATGAACTTTATATAGACCAAGATAACGAATGGACATCTTATACAGAAGATGGTAAATTATCTGCTCAATGGGAAAACATGATATTAGTAACAGAAGACGGTTGCGAAATATTAACTTACTAATAATTTGTAAATAAAATAATTTATTAATAAATACAAAGTAATAAAAATATTTTATTTATATATAAAAGTTGTTAATAAATACAAATTAGTAACAAATCAAATGTTTTTAAATAAAAAACTCAGTAAAATGGAATTTTACTGGGTTTTTTATTATATTTAAGATAGATTTTAATCTATATTTTGGTATACTAGTAATATAAAGTTAAAATATAATTAAATAGAGGGGGGATTTTATATGTTTACAGTAGGAATTGTAATGATAGTTCTGGGGATAATTGGATTAATAGTATCGATAATTTTAATTATAACAGGGAAAAAAGAAGTAGTATATTATAATAGTGAGTATTTATTTGGAAATCAAGATGTAAATACATCAAATACCCAAAGGAAAACAAATACACAAAGAGTGTGTCCAAATTGTGGTCAAGTAATAGAGGAAGATGCTCTATTTTGTATTAAATGTGGCTATAAGCTATATTAAATTTAATAAGTTAGGGAGATTGATTAATTATGAAAATTTGTAAAAATTGTGGAAGTACAAATTCAAATGATTTGTACTATTGTAAAAATTGTGGAACGAGTTTAGGAGAGCCAATAAGGGAGCCTAAAAACAACAATTTAAAAATAGCGATACCATTACTAATTGCGAGTATTGTGTTGATAATAGGTGGAGTAGTGTTTTTAAGTCAAGATGGATTTAACTTTGGAAAAAATGATACAGCGTCTTTAGAACAGCAAGTAAATTCAGGCTCTGTTTCAAATAGTAATAATGATGAGTATAATACCAATAACGATGTTAACAGAGATAATGATAGTTATGCCAATAATGATATAAATGACTCAAGCAGTTATAGTAGTGACTATATTATTCCAGATAGCAACACAAGATACTTATCTAGAAGTGAACTTATGGGATATAGCAAAGAACAATTGGCATATATAAGAAATGAAATATTTGCAAGACATGGATATGTATTTGAAAAAGCAAAATACAGAAATTACTTCTTATCAAAACCTTGGTATACACCAGACTACAGTTTTAATTATGAATATGATTTAAATAGAGTCGAAAAGGCAAATGTCGATTTGATAAAAGAGTTAGAAAGATAACTTTTAGGTAATAATTCCCATGGTATGTAAAAATGAATAAAAACAAGATAAATGTGGTAAAATAAAAAGAAAATCTATCGGAGGGAAAAATGAAGTCAAAAGTAGGAATTATCGGTACCGGAATGGTTGGAATGAGTTATGCATACTCAATGGTAAACCAAGGTACATGTGAAGAGCTAGTCTTAATAGACATAAATAAAGAAAAAACAGAAGGTGAAGCGATAGACTTAAATCACGGTCTTAGTTTTGCTCCACGTAAAATGAAAATATATTCTGGAGATTACAGCGATTTATCAGACGCATCATTAGTTTGTATAACAGCAGGGCCTCCACCACTAGAAGGCGAAACAAGACTAGATACAATACATAAAAGTATAGCAGTAATGAAAAATATAATATCTAGTTTAAAACAATCAGAATTTAAAGGAATCATATTAATAGCTACAAATCCAGTAGATATTATGACTTATGCAGCATGGAAACTATCAGGTTTTGACAAATCAAGAGTAATCGGTTCAGGAACTACTCTAGATACAGCAAGACTTAGATCAGCACTTAGCGAAAAACTAAACGTAAACGAAAAAAACATACACGCTTACGTAATAGGAGAACACGGAGATTCACAATTTGTTCCTTGGAGTTATGCGCTTTGTGGTCCAAAACCAATATACCACTTTGCAGCCAAAAACAGAGGTATAACTTTTGATGATCTTACTGAAATTGAAGATGAAGTCAGAAATATCGCATATAAAATAATAAAAGCAAAAAGAGCGACTTACTATGGAATCGGTATGTCACTTGCAAGAATAACTAAAGCTGTACTAGACAACGAAAACAGTATACTTAGTGTATCTTCATATTTAGATGGAGAATACGGCCATGACGATGTATATATATCAGTACCAAGTGTTATAAATGAAAATGGGGTAAGAGAAGTTGTAGAACTTAGCTTAGACAAAGACGACAAGGCAAAATTCGATAGTTCGGTTAAAATAATGAAAGAAAATATAGCGAAACTTGATTTATAAAAAATAATTTATAAGTTTATAATAAGAAGCTTAGTTTAAAAAGTGTTACAAATATATTCTATTTAATGTATTTGTAGCACTTTTTATATTTATTAGATTTATAAGATAAGTAGCACTAATTTTTATTTAAAAATATTAATTCCCAGTAGGAAATAGTATTAAAAATTATAACGAAGCTAAGACTACATGATGTAACCCCTAATATAAAAATAAAGAATACATAAAATAAAAAATAATTGCAAAACCAAAAAATTAATAATATGGAAAAATATAAGTTGATAATGATTTTGTCAATTAGTTGATAATTAATATCAATGGTGATATAATAAAAATAAAGTGATAATGATTATCAATAAGGAGATTATTAATATGAGCATGAACAATAAATGTATAAACGATTGTGATAACGGAAGTTGTGGTAGTAAAAGTTGTGAAAATAAAACAAATTCATCATATATAAAAAGAATTATAAGATTGATTGGCCCTGTAATATTAGGGTCTAAGCCAGCTGAGATAGTAAATATACCAGGAGGGGCTGAAGATAAGGAGAGAAAATTAAAAGAGATAAAAGAGTTTTTTGAAGGATGCAAAAAGGTAAAATATGAAATTATAAACGTAAGTGATAACAGCAAAAGAGTACTGTTTATAAATGAAAAATCTATGAATAGATGCTTAAATGACAAAAAATGTAGAAACTTTTTAAGATTTTTAGGATATGCTAAAGAATACACTTTTGAAGATTATATGAAAGAGCTTGTGCTTAGATTAGAATCAGAAGAATTCCCACACGAAATAGGGATTTTCCTTGGATATCCGTTAAAAGATGTACTTGGATTTATGGGATATGGTAGAAAAGAATTTGTAGAAGTTTGTAGTTGGAGAATCTACGGGGATAAAGAACCTTCTTACAAAGTATACAATAGCTTTATGAGAGATAAAATGAAGATGCATGATCTTGTTGAAAAAATGTCTGTTAGCGAGTTAAAGGCTGTTATATAGGGAGAAATTATGAAATCATCAGGGGTAAATTTAAAAGACTCATTATGAAAACTAGCAAATAGACTATATTTGCTAGTTTTTTATATAATAAAAAATAATAATTATATGGATAAAAAATAAAAGGAAATTTGGATATTCATGTAGAATTTATAACAATTAATGATGAGAAAAGGGGGTAATGCGATGGATTCAGTAGCTGTAGATTATGAGTTACAAACTACATTACAAAAGCTAGAAAAAAATGAGTTGTTGGATTATGTTTCAGGGGTTATTCAACAACACTATTTAACTAAAAAGAATAAATACTTGCCTATTGAAGTTGAAGATGCATACAAAATAAAACAAATATTAAAAACTTGTCAACTTGAAGAAGAAATAGTTTTAAATGAAAAGCAATCTGTAAAACTTTTAGGAGAAATTGCAGAAGTTGGAGAAGAGGGGTATTGTTGTTCGCTTATCACTGGTAAAAATAACAATGTGTGTTTAATTCCTAATTGTGATAGTCCATTAGTATTAGGAGTATCTAATTTAAATCTAAAAAGCAGAATAAAATCTGCGTGCATTTATATGCAGAGATGGGGAAGTGTTTTAGAATTTGTCGACTTATCTGATTGTATAGAAGATAATGAAACAATATACATAGTAAATAAAATATCAAAAATAGGACAAGATGGTTATATATATAGATTATATAGAAATATAGAAAATAACAAAGACATACTTGAAAGAAAGAAACGATTGATAACAGAATTTGATGGTAAAATAATAAATTATTTAAATGAAGAATGGATTGTTATAAATGAAATAAAAAAACAAGATTTATATAATAAAGAAAAGGCAACTACTATACTTCATGATTTTATCCAGGATTTTATAAGATATGTATTCACGATAGATTCAATTGTAAAAAAATACTAATTTTAACTTTTAAAGGCACAATTAAAAAATAGTTATAATATGGTATAATATCTATTTGTAACTACAAAGGGAGGTATTATATCATGAAACATAATTACAAAAGTATTTTAGTAGAATACATAGGACTAATCACAGCATGTATAATAATGTCTGTAGGGCTGAATATGTTTTTAGTACCACACACTATTGCACCAGGGGGGCTTAGTGGTTTATCTGTTGTAATATCAAAACTTACTGGATTTTCAGTATCTAATATTTTATTTACAATAAGTACACCACTTTTACTTTTCTCTGTAAAAATTTTAGGTAAAAAAGATGCAATAAAGACATTTATAGGAATGGCTATTCTTACAATTATGCTTAAGATAACTGAGCCATTATCAGCAGTAACACCTACTGATAATACGCTTTTAGCAGCTATTTCAGGGGCAATACTTCTTGGGATATCTCTTGGAATATTATTTAGAATAGATGCATCAACTGGAGGAACAGATCTTATAGCGCTTATGCTAAATAGAGTTATACCAAGTATACCGGTATCAAAATGTTTAAGTATGATAGACGGTACAGTTGTAATTTTAGCGGGAATTGCTAATAAGAATTTTGAAACAGGTATTTATTCTGCAATTGCACTTTATATAATAGTAAAGATGATAGATACTATTACTTCGGGATTTGACTATGCAAAGGCGTTCTTTATAATAACTGAGAAAAAAGATATCTTACAAGAGGCTATTATAAGAGATTTAAGTAGAGGTGCTACTATATTAGATGCAAAAGGTGGTTATACTAATCAAGATAAAAACGTTATGCTAGTTGTTGTAAATCAGAAAAAACAAGAAGTCGCGCTTAAAAAAATGGTTAAAGAATTAGATGAAAAATCATTTATTATAGTTACTGATGTTTATGAAGTGCTTGGTAAAGGATTTAAATCGATTGATGTTTAAGATTAAGGCTGTATGGAGAATTCTCTGTATGGCCTTTTTTAATATAAAAGCGATACAACTTTAATTATATGTAATTTAGGTATAGATAAATCACCATAATAAGGTTATACTAATATATACAAAATAAAAAGTAAATTATTCAAAATAATTTTAATAAGTAAAATCGGAGGCAATATGAAAAGAACAGATTATATCTCATGGGACGAATATTTTATGGGAATATCATTATTATCAGGGATGAGAAGTAAAGACCCATCTACACAAGTGGGGGCTTGTATAGTAGACAGCGACAATAGAATAGTATCAATAGGATACAACGGATTTTTAAATGGATGTAGTGATGAGGATTTCCCTTGGGAAAGAGAAGGTGACTTTTTAAATACTAAATATCCTTATGTCGTTCATGCTGAACAAAATGCTATCTTAAATGCTCGCGGTAAAAACCTAGAAGGATGTAGAATTTATGTAAATCTATTCCCATGTCATGACTGCGCAAGAAATATTATTCAATCTGGAATTAAAAAGGTTTATTACTTAGAAGATAAATACAAAGATACAGATTCGATAAAAGCATCAAAATTCATGTTTGAAAAAGCAAAAGTTGAGTGTATTAGATTAAAACCTAGAACAGATAAGATTGAGATTTCTTTTAAGACACAAGATCAAGAATAGTTTAAACTCAGTATTATATAATAGATATTCTACATAAATATGTATAAACTTTTTATAAAACTCATAAAAAACACCACAATATGGATAATGGATATCCTGTTGTGGTGTTTTTGATTTGTATATAATGTACGTGAATGCATGAATTATTTTTAAGTAGTCAAAATTATAACCTCCGAGAATTTTGAGACTTTAACGAACATTATGTATAAAAATAAAGTTGAAAATATGGTATTGTTCGGAAATGTAAATGGTTATGAATTCAAATTGTTGAAAAACTATACATTAATGTAAATTGATTACTAAGTGCAAAAACTTATTGAAAGTAGTTCAAAAACATATTAAAATAAAGTGAATTAGGGAAAGAAAAATAAAAAATGCAAAGGGGATGACATAGAAAAGAGGAAAATAATGATATTAGGAAAAATAATTAGATCAGGAGGCTTAGTTGCATCAGGTGTTTTATTAGGAAGTTTATTGTCTTACAATTCTGAAAAAACAGAAATATTTAGCGGTATAGAATCTTTAAAAACTTCAGCAATAGAAGCTAAGAGTAATGAAGCGAAAATACTTGAACAAAAGAAAAAATTAGAGCAAAGTTTAACTGATTTAACTACAAATTTAGAAAATGCTAGAGAAAAAATAGAAGTACTAACTATAGAAAGAGATTCATACAAAGAAAGAATCGAAAGATTAGAGGCAGAAGTAAATAGCTTGCTTGCTGAAGGTAGTAAAGAAGATTTAAAAAATGAAATAAAAAAACTTACATCTATTGTTGAAGGACTCGATGCAAAGATAAATGCTCAAGAGATATTAATATCTGATTTAACAAATTCTATAGAAACTAAACAAAATGAAATAGATAGATTAAATGATTTAATAGCGTTTAAAGATAAACTTTATGTACAAACATATATGAAAGCTATAGAATATGAAGAGCAGATTGAAGATTTGAGAGAAATTATAAATTCTAAAGATAAAGTAATTGAAAGATTACAATCAGAATTAGACAAATTACAATCAAATAACAGCAATATAGACAGCGAAAATTCAACATTAAAATCTCAAATAGAGAATTTAAATGAACAAATAAATGCCTTAAATAGAGAAAAATCACAACTTGAATCTACTATTGAGACATTAAACACAATTGTTTCACAATTAAAATCAGATTACGCAAACATGTCAGAAAAATATAATGCTTCACAACAAGAATTAAACGACTTAAGATCAGAAATGAATGATTCTCAAAATGAATCTAATACTTTATTAAATAAAGCTAATGCAGAAATTAAAAAAGCAAACCAAGACCAAAAAGATATATTAGAAGCTATTGAAAATGCAAAAGAAGAAATAGCTAACTATTAATAAATATAGATAGATAAATATAAATATAGATAGATAAATATAGATATAGATAGATAAATATATATAAATAAAAAGGAAAGTGCACCCCTATTGTTGGATTATGTCTGATGATAGGGGTGATTTTTATAATTAAAAACTAAAATAAGTATAAAATAAGGACAAAATGGCGAAAAAAGTACTATAATGAAAGTGTACAATAATATCAGGGGGTAAAAAAGTGCAAGAAGTATATGATTTTTTAAAAGCTTGTAATACATATTATCTAGCAACTGTAGAAGGAGATCAACCAAGAGTTCGTCCTTTTGGAACAGTAGATATATTTGAGGGGAAACTATACATTCAAACAGGTAAAGTAAAAGACGTATCAAAAGAAATGCAGGCAAATCCTAAAGTAGAAATATGCGCTTTTAACGGCGAAAAATGGATTCGTGTAGCAGGAGAAGTAGTAAGAGATGACAGAGTGGAAGCTAAAGAACATATGCTAGATAGCTATCCAAATTTAAAAGCTCTTTATAGAGCTGATGACGATAATACCGAAGTTCTTTATTTGAAAAATGTAACTGCTACAATATCTTCATTTACTGAAGAACCTAAAGTTATAAAATTTTAATTAAATCTTTTTAGTATTTTTATTGTTTTACTAGAATATAAATTTCAAAAGGATTAAAAATAACAACTTTTTTACAATAAAAACTCCTTATTTTATATAGGGAGTTTTTTAAAATTCTAAGGAAATTATATATTATTTGATTTGTGGATAATATATAATTTCCAACCTATTAACTTAAGCAACGGAATCTTTGATTCGTTGGCGCTATGAACGTAGTGAATTTTAAATAACATCCTCTTTTAGTATTAAATTATTACGAGCTATAGAATTATCTTCTATAAAATCCATAAACTTTTTCATAGTATCATCTATAATAGTGTTCTTCTTTGTAACCATATAGATATCCCAAGTAAAGGATTCATCTTTAAAAGGAATATAGTTTATTTTACAATTAGGTGTATGAGAGAAGTGTATGCTTATCCCAATACCTTCATTTCTTTTGCTAAAATCAGTTACTAAAATCATTTCATTAGTTTGTATAAGAATAATATCTGGATAAATTTTATTAAATTCATTTATTAAGTCAAATGAAAGAGAATTTATCACCCCGAATGGAACACCTATATTTAAAAATTTTTTGTTTTTCTGTTTTATTTCGTTAATACCCTCTGTTAAAATATCGAATTGATAAACAATAGTGGATGCCTTATTTTTTAGATATTCACCATATTCAGTTAATTCATTACCCTTAGAGGTTCTATTAAACACAGATACACCGATTTCCTTTTCAAGGTTGCTTATAGATTTACTTAAGCCTGGTTGAGATATATATAAGTTTTTAGCTGCTTTAGAAAAACTACCATCCCTACATATCTGTAAAAAATATCTTAAAATTTTTATATCCATTTACTCCTCCAAATTATATTTATTTGTATATAAGTTATATTTATATACTATCTTGAATTATTGATTTTTACAAATTCCATTACTGAATAGAAGTATTTGTAGATTATAGAACTATTTGTAGATTGTTAAAAAATATATAATAAAAAATGCAATATATGAACTAAGTATATAATGTATGTAATATTGTAAATATAAAAATTAACTTAAATATATTAACTATACTAAAAATAATACAAATACATAGAAAATCTAAAAAATATTATAAAAATAAAATTTATTTAGATTTTAAAACTAATAATTGTTAAAAAAAAATCAAATAAAAAGCCTGGGATAACGATTGCAAAAAGAGATAGGCAAGTGTACAATTGGAATAAAGTAGTATAGAATTAATTTGTATTACAAAAATTAAAAACTAAATGAAAAACATTTACAATTGATAAATCAAAGAGCTTATATCATAACAAAAATAATAAATTTAAATTCTTTAAAAATCTATACAAAAATATCAAAATTTATAGAAATTTAAATAATGAGAAGGCTTATAAAAACAAAATTTATCGAGTGTCAAAAAGACGTTTTATTCGTTAAAAAATTATTAAAATTTTTAACCAAAATTGGAAAAATTAGTATATAATTTAGTTAGGAATGTATTCTTAAAAGGAATATATTTTGCTGTCTAAAAATATATTTAATGATTGAGGATATATTTATATAAATATAGAGACAAATTCTTATAACAGCATTTTAGGGGAAATTAAATTTTTTTAAAGGGGAATATGAATATGGAAAAGAAAAAAGTTGATGTTTTAGAACAAATGCAAAATATGACTATAGACCTTAACAGTAAAGCCTTATTAGAAAAAGCTGAAAAAGACGGCGTTGAAACAATGTACAAAAGAAAATTAGGATATAAAGTACAATGTGGATTCGGTTTACAAGGTGTTTGCTGTAGAAACTGTGGTATGGGACCATGTAGAATAAGTCCAAAAACTCCAAGAGGACTTTGCGGTGCTGACGAACATACAATAGTAGGTAGAAACTATGCTAGAATGTGTGCTGGTGGTACAGCAGCCCATTCAGACCATGCCAGAGATATAACTCATACATTAGGATTAACAACTCCAGGAGGCGCATATCAAATAAAAGAACCAGAAAAATTAAAAGAATTTGCTGAATTCATGGGAATAGACCCAGAAGACAAAGATATATATGAATTAGCACATGAAGTATCTCATGTTTGTTTAATGGAATTTGGTAAACCACATGGCGTATCTAAATTATTAGCAAGAGCTCCAAAAGTAAGACAAGATATATGGAAAGAATATGGTATAGAACCAAGAGCAATAGATAGAGAAATTGCAACAGTAATGCATTCAACTCATATCGGATGTTGTGCTGATATAGATGCATTAATACATATGGCAATGAGATGTTCTATGGCAGATGGCTGGGCTGGATCTATGATAGGTACAATGTTATCTGATATATTATTCGGAACTCCAAAACCAGTACATACAGAAGCTAACTTAAATGTATTAGATGGAAATAATGTAAACATAATCCTTCATGGACATGAACCAACATTATCAGAAATGATAGTTTTAGCATCTGAATTACCAGAAATGCAAGACTTAGCTAAAGAAGTTGGTGCAGATGGTATAACATTATCAGGTATATGCTGTACTGGTAACGAATTAACAATGAGACATGGTATAAAAATAGCTGGTGACTTCCATCAACAAGAATTAGCAATAATCACTGGTGCTGTAGAAGCTATGATAGTTGACGTTCAATGTATATTCCCTGCATTAGCAGAAGTTGCAACTCATTATCATACTAAATTCATAACTACTTCACCAAAAGCTAAAATAACTGGTTCTACTTACATGGAATTCCATGAAGAAACTGCATTAGAAGATGCAAAAACAATAGTTAGAGAAGCTATATTAAACTTCAAAAACAGAGATAAATCAAAAGTTATGGTTCCAGAATTAAAATCAGAAGCTATGGTTGGTTATGCTGAAGAAGCTATAGTTGGACAATTAAATAATGTTGTTAATACTCAAATAGATGATATGAACACATTAAAACCATTAATAGATGTTCTTGCATCTGGTGTAATAAGAGGGGTAGTAGGAGTTGTTGGATGTAACAATGCTAGAACACCATCTAACTACAACCACTTAACTATAATGAAAGAATTAATTAAAAATGATTACTTAGTTGTAACTACAGGATGTGGTGCATCAGCAGCAGCTAAAAATGGATTAATGTTAAAAGAAAATGCACCTAAATACGCTGGTAAAGGTTTAGCAACAGTTTGCCAATTAGTTGATATACCACCAGTAATCCATTTAGGATCTTGTGTTGACAACTCTCGTATATTAAATATATGTTCATTAGTTGCTAATGCATTAGATATGGATATAGCTGATTTACCAGTTGCAGGTTGTGCTCCAGAATGGATGTCAGAAAAAGCTATAGCTATAGGTACTTATGTAGTTGGTTCTGGTATAGAAACATTCTTAGGTGTTATGCCTCCAGTTACAGGTTCATCTAGAGCTGTCGAAATATTATGTGGAAGCATAAGAGATAAAGTTGGAGCTAGCTTCCATGTTAATGAAGATCCAGTAAGCTGTGCTCAAGATATAATGGCTTGTATAGAAGCTAAGAGACCTCACTTTGAAGAATTATACCAAGAAAAAGTTCTTAATAAGAGAGTTGCTGGAGAATTAGTTAGCTTATACTAAGATTTACTGTTAAATAGATAAATATCAAATTTATAGAATAGATAAGGGTAGTCTATTAAAAAGATAGACTACCTACAAATACATGTTAGACAGACATAAAAATAAATAGTTTATAAACTATATGACAAAAGGTGGTAATAAAAAAATGAAAGTAGCAATAACAGGAAAAGGTGGAGTAGGCAAAACAACTTTTGCCTCAATGTTATCAAGAATGTTTGCTGATGAAGGCTATAGAGTTGTTGCTGTAGATGCCGATCCAGATGCAAACTTAGCCTTAGCGCTAGGTTTTCCAAAAGAAGTATATGATTCAATAGTGCCAATTTCAGAGATGAAAAAATTAGTTTCTGATAGAACTGCAACAAGTGAAGGTACATTTAATAAAATGTTTAAATTAAATCCTAAAGTAGATGATATACCAGAAAAATACTGTAAAATGCACAATGGTGTAGGACTACTGACTTTAGGAACAGTTGATACGGGTGGTTCAGGATGTGTATGTCCAGAACATGTACTATTGAAAAGATTATGTTCTCATTTAATACTACAAAGTAAAGATGTTGTTGTTATGGACATGGAAGCTGGTATCGAACATTTAGGTAGAGGAACAGCACAAGGCGTAGATGCTTTTATAGTAGTTGCTGAGCCAGGGGAAAGAAGTTTACAAACTTATAGAAAAGTTAAAAAACTAGGCAAAGATATTGGCGTACAGAGAGTTTTCGTTGTTGGAAATAAAATGAGAGATGACGACGATATTGAATTTATAAAAAGTAATCTAGAAGATGGTGAAGCTTTAGGGTTTATTCATTATAATCAAACTGTAATAGATTCAGATAGAGCTAATCAGTCTCCATATGATGTTAGTGAAGAGACTAGAAATGAAATTAGAACTATAAAAAATAGATTACTAGAAATTGAAAAAGAAAATAAAAACAATAAATAATTTTTATTTTTATTTAGTTTAAAATTATTTAAATAGTATTTAATTAACATTAAATTTAGAAAAAATACTGTATAATTAAATTAGTATTCAAATTAATTGATGTTATTAAAATATATATAATGTGGGAGGATGTTTGTTATGGGATTCAAATCAGATATTGAAATAGCTCAAGAAGCTAAACCTCAAGATAT
>OLSC01001778.1_pt1 | contig 17859 bp, 7 predicted proteins | sample 1672881 | NCBI WGS metagenome assembly OLSC01 (sample SAMEA3136733, study PRJEB25190) | human gut metagenome | biome: human gut; feature: human-associated habitat; material: faeces | place: Austria | collected 2013
GACGCATACCATAGGCAGTTCCATCTGTTGTCTTTACAACGACTGCATTTACATTAGAAGATGCAATCTTATCTTCCGGAAGTCCGTCCAGATTGAGCTGGTAATCTCCATAAGAAGACTGTGTTAACAATTCTGCCGTAACACCTGTCAGAACTTCTGCTTTCTTTCCTTTAACCTCGCTGAATACAAGTTTTCCATCCTTGTCCATAGAAACTTCTTTGTAATTTGCAGGAGCCTCTGTCAATGGATAGTATGCATATGTCTCGTTTTCAAAAAGTGTATCTTTTCCTTCTAATGTTGTGGTAGATGTCTGTCCACGGTTCGTTACTGTAATATCAACTTTATCCGTATCTTTTACTTCTTTGTATTTTGTAAGATCTACTGAAGTATCTACTTTCACAGCAAATGTAATACCATCAATCTGTGATCCATCTGCATTTTCATGATAAGAACCACCTGCAAGTCCTGTAGTACGTGTCTTGTTCTTCGTTGCTGAAGTAAATACGTCAACATCCACATCATTGTTTGTTGTCTCTGATCTGTAGAATGCTGCGTATGGGATGTTCATGAGAACATAAGTCTCTTTTTTCTCTGCTTTTGCAAGTGCCTCGATTGCTGCATTCAGATGACTGGCTGCCTCATCTACTGTTGCCTGTGAATGCGGTGTTTTTAATTCATCTTTTGCTTCCTGAAGCTCTGTCTGCATTGCCGCCCAGCTGTCGGCCGTATAATCTGATTCCGTCAGACTTTCGGCTTTCTTAATTGCTGCTTCCAGATTTGTTGTACTGATCTCTTCTTTTGCGTCTTTTACGATGTTTTCATCTGTTGCCTGGAAATTATATGTTACATCTTTATACCCCAGTGCTGAAATTGTAATTGTCCAGTATCCTGTTCCATCTGTTCCTTCCGGCAATGTACAACGAAGTGATTTGGTAAGGCCAAGCTGAACCCCCATTGATTTATGCATCCAGTTATCTGCTGCAAATTTTGTTCCATATGTTGCTTTTGCATTTGTGTATGTACTGTCGTCTCCATAGTATGTCCATTTTACACTCTGCATATTGGCTCCGAGATCTCCGTAATTACCTGTCAGATCTACCCTTAAGAATTCTCCATAAGAACCATTTGCTTCTTTTACTGTAAGTCCTGCTTCTTCTGCGGATGGTGCTGTTTTTAATTCCTGTCCTTCAATACCGGAACCTGTTCCGGCTTCTTTTGCAGAAAAACTGAATGTTCCATCTGCATTCCTGGTTGCTGTCTTAAGTCCGTTTGTATCTGCTGTAACTTCTGCTTTCAGACCACTGTATGACTGCAGTTTATTTTCTGCAAATCCTCCTGCAAGTTCTCCGCCATTTTCTACAACTTTATATGCCTTGCAGAACGCTTCATAATCTTCTGATGCTACTTTTACCGGTACATATTTCAGACCTGTAACATCATATTTTACCATCTTCGTTGTTGTTCCATCTTCTTCCGTGATTGCTCCACGATTAAATGTAATCGTCTTTCCATTTGTCAGAACAGCTTTATCTGACGCTGTCCAATATGAGACCTCATAAGATTTCCCGTTTTCAGCCTCTATGGTTGCTGCGCACTGATAACTTCCTCTGTGAAGTCCATGATTCACTGTTGGACGTGTTACGACATCAAATGCACCTTTATCTGACTCTCCTTTTGTATCCAATTCACTGGATGATGAACTGTCTCCTGCTGCCTGTACTCCTTCTGCTGCCCAGTATTCCGCCCAGCTAAGTCCTGCATAGACATATTTATATTCTTCTTTTACTGCTGCTTTCAAGTTATCAATTGCACTATCAAGATTTTTTTTCGCTGCATCGACTGTATCCTGAGATTTCTTTTCAGCGAGTGCTGTCTCTGCAGACGCAAGTGCTGTCTTTAACGTATTCCATGTCTCAGCTGTGTAATCACTTTCTTTTAATGCTTTTGCTTTCGTAATTGAAGCTTCCAGAGCTGCTGTATCTACAGTTGCTGCTGTACTTGCTTCTGGTGCTGACTGGATTGCTTCTAATGCCGCTTTTTTTATGGCATCAGATGATCTTGTTGCAGTAGATACGGTATCCCAACTATTAATTGTATCTTCTGTTGCTGACTGACCAGCTAATTTTGATTTTATTCCCTTTGATTTAGAATATGCTTTGTTAAAATATGAATCGTTACCAGACTCATAGCCATTTTCCGGAGTTACTACAATATCAGAAAACTTTCCATCTTTTACAGTCAAGGCTACTCGGACATCATATTCATTCCATTCATCTTCATCATCATCCTCTGTTCTTGTGACATGTGCAGTCTTCGTATATGTTCCATCTTTTGCCACCTGATCTTTCGTTACCGCCATCGCCGGTACCGCCGGACAAATGCTGGCTGCCATGGTCGCCGACATCGCAACTGCCATTACTTTTGTCTTCATTTCTTTCTTTTTCATAAAAGCCTCCTTAATGAAAATATTTATTATTAAGTTAGTATTTTCTAACTTATAATCAAAAAAATTTTACTAATCAGACATGTGCGTTTTCCACACACGTCTGCATGTTATGTTATTTTATACGCCAAGCCAGATACATAATCCAAGTAATATCAAAGCTCTTAAGATTGTAAACCATATTTCATTGCCTCTGATCTTTTTCACTCCGCAGTGAATATTCTTCTTCGGACATGTATCTATACATTTCTGGCACTGGAAACAGTCACCTTCTACTTTCCAGGAACCGTCCGTCGGAAGTCCGATATTCGCCGGACATTTTCTGGAACATGCACTGCACTTTGGAATGCAGGATTCCCGGTCTCTGTGAAGTGCAAATGTCGGTAACACCGGAACCAGTGAGAATACAGCTCCCATCGGGCAGAAATTTCTGCAGAAAAATCTTTCCTCCAGACACATTCCGACAATCAGAAGCACCAGAATGACCAGCCCTATGAGATATCCATTCAGTTTAAAATTTCCTGCATGTATCATGGAAAATACATCCCACGGACTTGTTCCCTGCGCTTTATTGTATACACCGCCATAACACATAAATACGATGATTGCCAGAATCACATATTTCAGATATACAAGTCTGTCTGCAATCCGGTCCGGAATCTGCACCGGTTTCTTTTTCATCTTTTTGCAGATCAGTCTGTATAATGCATTCACTCCATCGCCAAGACTTCCAAATGCACAGGCGAATCCACAAAAGAATCTTCCGAAAACAGCAGTATATATACACACCACAATAAGTACAGTAACAAATGATGTCAGCGCCACTTTTTCGCCTGCGCCAATCTGTGTAAATATATATTTCACACCTGCAAATGCTGCCGTGTATACCGACGGAATAAAGATAAAATACAGCAATTGGATGATTGTCCTTATCCATATATGTATCTTTTTCAATTGTTTTGCATTCATTTATTTTACCGCCTTTTCTAATGCCTGTTTTGTCGCATTCTTAATTCCTGTAGAACTGAAAGTCGCACCACTGATCGTATCTACTTCTGCACTTTGCGCATCCAGAATCTTCGGTATAATATCTTTCGCCATAGTCAGATAAGAACCATCTTCTCCGTCAGCAGAGACAATATTTATTTCCTTAATCTTCTGCTTTTTTACTATTACTTCCACTTTAACAGTTCCACCAAATCCATCCGCTTCTCCGGTATATGTTCCGTCTTTATAAGAACCGTTTTTTGAATCCTCATCTTCTAAACTTTCCGTATTTTCGATTTTGGCATTCAGTTTTGCAATTTCCTCATCTTTTGCTCTGGCTTCCAGCACGGAATTATATCCCAATATCAACCCGACGATCACTACAAGGCTCATCAGGCGCATCCAGAATTCTCTCATTCTTCTCTCTCCTTTAACTCAGTCTCTTTTTACTGTCTTTTTGCAGAAAGCAATGCGTTCTCACACGCATCCAGGATTGCTTTTGAAGTGCAGGTTGCACCCGATACTGCATCAATTCCTTCTGTATTACCTTTCTCGATCAGCTGGCTTGTCACACCTTTTTTACTTGATGTTCCGTTTGCCGCGCGGAGGATATATCTGTCATTTGATGAATCTCCGTCCCCTTTTACATCGGTAACAGCAACGATCTTGTCATCCCGCACCGTCACTTTCAATGTCAGATTATAGGCCGTGAAATCTTCATCTTCATCTGGTCTGCACAGCGCACGTCCTTCATAGATACCATTTTTATATACTGTAGTATCATCTTCGCCATCGTCTTTTTTCTCCAGCAGTGCCAGTGCCTGGTTCAGATTCTCAAGAGCCTGGTCTACATCTTCCTGACTGATCTCTGTCTTATCTGTATCAAGCAGCTTCTGTGCATCTTCCATTCTGGTCTTAAGAACCGCATAGGTTGCTTCCGTATAATCCTCTTGTTTCAGTTCTTCTGCTTCTTTCATCACTTTTTCAAGTTCTGAAGTATCAGCTTTTTCTTTATCTGGTTCCGTTGTCTGTCCGTTTGTTACCTTTTCTGCTTCTTTTAATGCATTCTTCACTGCATTTATAAGACCATTTGAACTGTAAGTTGCTCCGGATACTACGTCCACATCCGTACTCTGTTTTTTCATAATATTTTTTACTACATCCATTGCACGGTTAAAGAATTTTTCATCATCATGATTCTTTGTTACGAGCACTGCCTTGATTGATTTATCCTGAAGAACCACCGCTACTTCTATCTCTCCGTTGTATCCTTCTGCCGTTCCGTAATAAATACCTTCTTTATATGGGAAATTGCCTTTAACAGTCGTATTGTCTTCTGTCTTAGAAGTATCTTCCGTCTTCGTATTTACAGACTGTGAATTTCCGCTTACTGCAGCCTGACGGAGTGCGTCTCTTACCGCACTCTTGATTCCGTTCGAACTGTAAGTCGCACCGGAGATTACATCTACATTTGTACTCTGCGATGAAATAATATTGCCGATCAATGCTTTTGCACGATTCAGATAACTGCTGTCATCATGATTCTCCACAACCTCAACAGACGCAATCTTTCCTCCGCTGATCACAACCTTAACTTTCAAAGTTCCTCCGAATCCGGTTCCTGTTCCATAATAGGTTCCATCTTTATATGCTGCCGCATCCTGTACGTCAGCCAGTGACAGTGTACTTCCCTGTGCCGCTGCATTTCCGGACTGGGATTCTCCCGTCTCTCCACTGTCTTTTTCTCCTGTCAATGCATTCTTCACTGCACTGATAATACCATTAGAGCTAAATGTTGCGCCAGACACCACATCCACATCCAGAGTCTGCCCTGCAATGATCCTGTCTATCACTGCTTTTGCACGGTTAAAGAATGCTGCATCGTCCGAAGAACTTAAGATATCGATTGCCGTAATCTGTTTATCTTTGATCGTTACCGCAACAGTCACCTCGCCGGCATAACCGGTTCCTGTTCCTTTATAGATTCCGTCTGCCAGATCAAAAGAACCTTTTGCCTTGCTTTCTGTCTTCTTCGCTTCATCGGCATCCGTTGTCTTTGTCTCTTTCGTCTGCGCCTGAGCTTCATAAACCGGTGCCTGATAGCCGCTTAATGACACCCCGATACAGGCTGCAACTACAATCGCCGAGGTAGCCGGTGCACCCTGTTTTATTTTTTTGATCACTTTTTCTTTATCCATGTCTTCCACCTCTACTTTTTCATTATGTTTACCTTATAATCCGATTGAAAATCATCCGCAATTCCTTCTGATACATATAATTGATCGTCATCCGTAAGCAGGATCACATCAAATTTATCGCTATACTTCTTCCAGAATTTCTCTGCTTTCTCTTTTCCCATGATAAAAAGCGAAGTAGATAATCCATCCGCAAGTGTTCCATCATCCCTTACGATTGTCACCGAAGTCAGTCCGTTCTCTGCCGGATAGCCGGTAGCCGGATCAATAATATGGTGATATTTCTTCCCGTTTTTTTCAAAGTATCTCTCATATCCACCCGATGTAATAACCGCCTTGTCCTTTGCCTGCAGGATTCCAAGATAATTTCCGTCTTCATCCGGACTTTCTACCGCAACCTTCCATGCACTTCCATCTGGTTTTGCACCAAGAAGCTGTACATTTCCTCCAAGACTTACCAGGCCGCTCGTCACACCACACTTTTTATAAATCTGCATAATCCTTGAAGATGTATATCCCTTCGCAATGCCTCCGAAATCAATTTTCACATTCTTGGGCAACGTGATTTTTTTTGTCTTTTTGTCATATTGGATCTTCGATGCATCTACATTCTTCAGTAACGCACTCAGTTCATCCTCCGCAGGGATCCGGTAATTCTCCGTTGTAAATCCCCATGCATCCATGACCGGGTAGATGGATATGTCAAATACTCCTTTTGTCTGTTTATATATTTTTTCAGAGCGTTCATACAAGTACGCCGTGTCATCCGAAACAACCGCTTCCCCGTTTTGATTTAATTTGTACACTTCACTGTTTTCATTTCCGGTAGACAACATTTCATCCAGCCGTTTGATCTCTGTCTCAGCTTTATCTACTGCTTCAGATGCATGCTCTCCATATGCTGTTACCGTCATATACGTATCCATCGCAAATATATCGCGGCTTTGCTTTTCTTCACTGGATTTTTCGGAATTTTCACTTTTGGAATCTTCTTTTTTATCTGTCTGCGTCTGTGTTTTCTTGGCGGATGCCGTACTGTTTCCACATCCAACGGTTCCCATTGACACCGCCGCACATAAAATGGCTATTACAATCTTTCTTTTCATTCTTTATCCTCTATATCTATAGTTACTTTCATCTACCAATAGTTAGTCCGTGTTGTTTTCAGTTCTGTTCTTCTAACTCAATAAATGTACCATATGTTTTTTTCTGCTTCAATTCTTTTTTTGATATTGATATTTATTATCATTTAATTCCACTGTTGATTTTCCACCAAAAAAGCGCAAAAAAAATATCCTGAAATCTTTGATTCTTTCAAAAATTTCAGGATATCAGTGGACCTGGCGGGAGTTGAACCCGCGTCCGAAAGCCCATCCATTCGAGCATCTCCCATCACAGTCATTATATTAACATTCCCTCCATGCGGCACCTAATGACAGGTTCCTCACTTTAGTAGCTTCATAAGTTCTTCCATCTCCTCAAAGCTTTGGAAACGAAGTGCTCCGCCTGTTTGAAGCCGGTGACCCGGACAGCGGATGATCCGGGGCCGACTGCGGCCTAATTAGGCTGCGTACGCTAATTCTGTATTGTCTGCGTTTATATTTAAGTGGAACTTTTAACGTAGTGTCCCGCTACGGATGGCTTCTCCAACTTCCAGACCCCCGTCGAAACCAGTACAAGCCCTGATTGTAATGCTTTTCTGGTTTGCAGACTGTCTTTCTTTAGGTAAAGCATATTATACCCCCGTAAGAGTTATTTTGTCAAGGTTCACAAGACAATGAATTTTACGATCTACAGGACCTGCCCCCGGCAGCTCCTTACGAATGCATGGCAACAAAAAAAGCGGGAAACAAATGCTTCCCGCTTTTTGTACTAACGATTCTTGATACGTCTTCTGATAATCTCAGCGATCACTGCAAATGCTGCTACAGCAGATGCGATTGGGATTACTGGCATGGTGTCTCCGGTTTTGGCTGCATTTCCATTATTATTCTTGTTGTTCTTTCCAACATTCTTATGATTGCCGCCTTTCGGATTCTTTCCGTTTGCATTATTATTGCTGACATTCTGTCCATTACCCTTATTATCGTTATTCTTATTATTATCTTTTCCTGTATCTTTTCCGTCTGCTTTTTTAAGATTACCTATTGCCTGTTTCAGAGCTTCTGTCTTCTGATCAATCTCTGCCTGTGTTACATCGTCTTTATTTGCAGCTTCTACTGCTTCTTTCAGCGCTTCCTGAAGTGCATCCCAGCTTTCTTTTGTATAATCTTCTTTGTTCAGTTTCTGTGCTTTTTCAATGTATTTTCTGATATCATCTTTCTTCACTTCTTCCTGAACTTTCTTAAGATTCTTTATTGCTGTCTGAAGTGCCTGAAGTGCATCATCAACTTCTTTCTGTGTTGCTGCCGTATTATTATCTACAAGATATGCTGCCTGAAGTGCTGTCTGGAAATCATTCCATGACTCTTCTGTATAGTCTACACGCGTATATTTCTCTGCATTGGCTATTGCTTTCTTCAGTTCTTTTTTGTCAGCTTCTTTTACCGGTTCTTCTTTTACCGGCTCCAGATTATCCATTGCCTCTGTCAGAAGTGCTGTTGCATTATCTACTTCTTCCTGTGTTGCAGACTCTTTTTTCTGAACTGCCTTCGCAGATTCGAGTACTCTTGCAAATGTCTCCCAACTGTCACTTGTATAATCTTTTTCTGCTCGTGACTCGGCTTCCCTGATCACTGCATCTAATGCTGTCTTATCTACTGTTTCCGGCTTGTCCTCTGCATATTTGCCATAGACCTTCCATTCAATCACTCCGACACCGTGTGCAGGATCTCCGTCGTTCATAAACTCCGGTTCCATAGTCATACGGATTGCTTTTGTCTTAATGTTTGCAAGTTTTACAGTATTGTATTCATCTTCCACACATGCAAGTCCCTGTGCTTCATCTGCCACAACCCATTCACCTGCATCATTCAGATACTCAAAGCTTGCACTCTTTGGTGCCACGATTCCACCGTGATCTGAGAAATAATAGATATCCATACTATTAATTTCAACAGGTTTATCCCAGGTATAGCTTACCCATGCATTCTTCGCAACACCATTTTCATATCTGTTATTCCAGTTATGCCATGCACCATGTGATGTATCATGGGATTCTGTTGGTTCATAACCATCATTTAATGTTGCAAGTCCGCCAAGATCGTTGGTGTAATCGCAGATTCCATCTGCTTTCGCTTCCGGTGCGATATTATCATATTCCGGTTTTTCACCTTTTTTCACTAACGCATTTGCTGCTTTCAGAAGATTTGTTCTTGCAAGATCTGCTGCCTCCTGCGTAACAGTATTATCAGCAGCTGCTGCCTTTGCTTCTTCAAGTGCTTTTGCAAATGTCTTCCATGAAGATGCGGTGTAATCACTTTCGTTCTTTCCTTCTGCTTCCTGGATAGCTGCTTTTAAGGCCGTAAGATCTGCCGCTTTCGTTCCGTTTACTTTCCACTCAAGAACTCCGATTCCATGTGCAGGGTCCGCATCACTTAAGAATTCAGGTTCCATTACCATACGGATTGCTTTTGTCTTGATGTTACCCAGTTTGGTTGTATTGTATTTGTCTTTTTCACAACCAAGTCCTTCTGCATTCGGAACTTCTTTCCATTCACCTGCTTCGTTCAGATATTCGAATTTCACAGATTTCGGAGGCTGGATTCCGCCACCGTCTGTACCGTAATATACATCTGTACTTTCCAGTACCATTTCTGAATCCCATGTATAACTTACCCATGCATTCACTACATTGCCATCTGCATCATAACGGTTATTCCAGTTGTGCCACATTCCTTTGCCTGCGTCTACCTGACTTCCATCCCAATCTCTTGATGAAGACGGGTCAATGTTGTTATTAAGCTGTGCAAGACCTCCAAGATCTGTTGTATAATTACAGATTCCGTCTACTGCTGCCTTCGGAGCAATATTCTTGTCTTCTGCTTTCTTCACCAGATTATTCTGTGCCTTTACCAGTGCTGCAAGTGCTGCTTTGACTTCTCCGGAACTTACCTTTTCTGATTCAAGAACAGATTTTGCTGTTTTTAAAGCTGCTTCGAATGCTTTGTAGCTGTCTTCTGTATAAAGGTTTGCCTCTTCTGTCTCTGCATCCTTCACTGCCTTTTCCAGATCTGCCTTATCGTTTTCATCCGCATATTTTGCAGTTCCGTATACCTTCCACTCCATAACGCCTACACCGTTCGTATCATTTGCCTGCTTGTTTAACGTCACACGGATAGATTTCGTTGTTATTTCATCAAAGGTCGTATTGTTGAATTTGTCCATTTCCATTCCATAAGAAGATGGATTCGGAACTTCTTTCCAGTTTCCTTCGGAATCAAGATATTCATAAGTATAGCTCTTAGGGATCTTAATTCCACCCTTTGTATAATCTCCTTCTGTATCGCCGTCATACCAGAGATAGATATCTGCTCCTGTCAGCTTCATCTCCTGGTTCCATGTATAGGTAACTGTTTCTTTCGAACTTGCATTACCCCATGTTCCATATCTTGCCATACCACTTGGATTATATGAGCTTTCCGGTATCTTGCCATCATTGACAGCACTTACTTTTTCCCAGCTGGATACATAACTTGTTGATACAGCTGCACCATATGCCAGGTTACCGTCTGCTGTTGGAAGTGATGACATGATTCTTGCAAGTTTTGCTGCCGCAAAATCAACCTCTTCCTGTGTTGCTTCTTTATTGTCATTCACTGTAACTGCTTCCTGGATTGCTTCCGTTAATGCAGCCTTGTCTTCTTCTGTCAGTTCATATTTTGTAAGATCCAGCGCATTTGCACTGTCAATTGTCTTTTTCAGAAGTGTTTTGTCAATGACATTCTCTGCATATCCATATACTTTCCATTCAATCACACCACAACCTTGTGTCTTTGGACTCATATTCATACGGATAGCTGTTGTCGTTACCGGCGCAAATGTTGTTGTATTATATTTGTTCAGTTCTGTACCACAGCCTGACACGTTTGGAAGATCACGCCAGTTGCCATTTGCATCTTTATACTGATAACTTACTGATTTTGGTACAAAGTTACCATCTGTAAAATAGTATGCGTCTGACTGATATATCGTCACTTCTGACTCCCAGTCATACTGCACCCATGCATCGGCGCCATTATCTCCCAGCCAGTTATGCCATACACCATGTGATTTGTCGTTTGAACTTGCCGGATCATATCCGTCATTCAGTCCTGCCACTCCTCCCAGATCCTCCGGTGTATCGATAATTGCTGATGGTGTTGCGATCAATGCCACGTTCTGTACTTCTCCGGATACTACCATAACCGTAACTTCTACCTTCAGATCTGTATCTTTTACCGTTCCATTTACAGTAAAGTTTCCGGCATGTGCATAGGATTCCTCATCCACCTGATCCCACACAATCTCACTGTCTTTTATTGTTCCGTCTTCATAGATGACTTCCATTTTCTCCGGAAGTTCCGGCTCTGTCTTCACTTTCGTAAGTACCGTACCTACTCTTTCAATTCCATCAACCGGTTCTTTCATCTCGAGAACAATATCTTTTGTTGATTCCACATCTGCATCGTACTCTGTGGATTTTTTATCCGTTGCTGTTAAACGTAATGTGTAAGTTCCCGGCACATATGCTTTTAATTTTGCATCTGCTTTTTCAGCATTTGCGATAATTGCATTGCCGCCTTCCGGCTGATCTACCACTGACCACTTGTATTCTACTTTATTTCCATAGGTCTTATCTGTAGAAGCCTTTCCACTCAGTTCTGCCGTAGTTGTATTTGTCGGATGCTGTGTTGCTGTTGCACTTTCAATAACCGGTGCAGTTTTTTCCGGTGCACGTCCGATTTCAATCTCTACTTCTTTTTCAGTACTCAGTTCTCCGTCACTTACGGTCAGTTTTACTTTGTAAATTCCGTCTTTGCTTGCTGTGATATTGGCATATGGCTTATTCTTGGCATCAAATGTAAGTTCTCCGTCTTCCGGCTCTTTTACTGTTTCCCATTTATAAGTCAATTTGCCATCCGGTGCGCCGTCATCATAAGCCTGAGCTTCTATACGGGAAGATACCAGTGCCTGTGGATTTTCTGACGTTTTGATCTTATAGATCTTTGGTGCCTGATTTTCTCCACCTTTCATTGCCTCGATCGTAATCTTGGCAGATTCACCTGCCGGAATTACTGCGTATGCATCGCCCTGGTTGTCTGATACATAGCACTGCTCTTTTTCTTCACCATTTACTTTTATACTGTAATAGCCATTTTTAAGACCTGCGCCACTCAGACTGATCTTCGAAAGATGTTCGTCCCCTGTCAGATTCTTTACTGCAAGGTCAAAATATGTTCCATCTTTATCAATGACTGCTTTCGTGCAAGAATCCTGTTCCAGTTCCACATACAGCTTATCATCGATCACATTGATACGTTTTCCAACACCATCCAGCGGGGTAATCGTATATTTTCCACCGGATTTTGATACTGTACTTCCATAACCGGTCAGTCCGAATACAGGATCTGTTGCAACATCTGCACTGATGCTAAGAAGCGATCCATAAAGTCCCTCATCACTTTCTCCCGAGAAATCGTTCCATCCATTATTCTGGACACGTGTTCCTCCGTCATTTACATTCTGTGCACCATATCCACCTTTTGACATGGTATATCTCCAGCTTGTATTTCCAATATAATTAGAAGAAATCTGTCCCATGTTTACAGCATTAAAGTTAGATAACTTCGCTGCATAGTTCATTCTCTCTGCCCATGCGCTGGAATCTGTGTCTGAATCCGTATCTTCATATCTCAACCAGTCATCCATGATATATCCGGCAAGAGATGCTGTATACTGGAAATTCCACCAGGTCTCTCCTCCACGGAAGACAGGATCGGCATACTGATACCAGGTTGGCTGAAGTCCTCTCATCGCACGTGTTTTCCACTCTGCAGACTGCATATTCTTAAGTGCGGCCTTTGTGTTACTGTTATCCGGATAATAGGTTCTCAATGCTTTTGCAGCAGAATAAGCCCCCTCTTCACCGGTATTATCATACTCGAATTCTGATCCGTATGGATAATCGGCCGTTGCCATACTTGTTCCTTTAGACTTTGCAAACAGCTGTTTCAGATTGTCTCCTTCTTCTGTCATGCCTTCTGCATAGAGTGCTTCGATCATATCCGGAATCTGCTGTTCCCCGTAAAATCCGATTGGATATGCACTTACGCGGTTACTGTATATTCCATATGCTTTTTCCAGATACCATTCTGCACTTTCTCTGTAATCAATCAGATCTGGATATGCTTTTTCTATGCGGTACATATTGAAGAATCCGGTTGCTTCCATGACTTCCGAATAAGTTCTGGAATACGGATTGGCACTTCCACCATAAATTCCCGATCCACTCAGATAATTCGCTACTGCATATGTTTCATGCGAATTCTTCATGTAATTATTCCACATAAAATCAATCAGATACTTCTCGATGGACTCTACCTCGGAAGCATTTGGATCCAGATAGTTCTTCATTGCCATGAAGTTAATATTATCGTGGCTCCAGTCATCTCCCCAATGAGACTGCTGTGTAGAATCTTTTCCACTTGCAAAATACCAGTCACTGTAAATTCCATAAGTCGGACTTGATGTATCATTGTCCTGTGTCTGATTTGCCACAAAGTCCGAATGCGTCTCAATCGTACTGTCAAGTTTATCCAGAACATTGAATTCATACTGTGTAAATTTATCTTCACCATTCAGTTTGTAATTTACACGTACACTATTGTTACCGATACATCCGAAATTCAATTCATAAATATGATGTTTTTCCCCATCTACCGTCTTCGTATTAACCAGTTTTGCTGAATCACTATCCGAATGTTCTATGGATTTGGAATTATTGACCATCCCACTCTGCTGATCCGGAATATGTTCTTCATCCCATGGATCATTTTCATGCACGCACTGGATATCAACCGATACATCTGAGATCTTACTGTCATCATAGTGCAGATCCAACTTGGTCGGCATATTGATTGCAGTCTGGAATCCCGGAGTCGCAACAGCGTCGATCATTCCTTCTTTATAAAGAATGGAACGCATATTATTCTCACGTTCTTCTACCGAATCAGACGCATTATTTGCATCCTCTGCGCTGTTCTGTGGTGTATTATCACCGGCTCTTACTGCTGAGAATTTGAACTGGTATGTCTTCTTCTCACCTGGTTTCAGTACAAGACTTGTAGCATCTGTGTAATAACCACGTCCCGTTTTCTGAATATCTTTGGAATGAATGTAATACACCTGAAGTCCCGGGAACCATCCACCGGTATCACTTGTCCAGTTCTGATAAGTACTTCCGGAACGTGTTCCTTTTACCCCGTTAATATTACCGGTCCAGTTATCAATATATTCAATTCTTGCACCGGTGTCTGTAACAGGTGTGAACATTACATAGTTTCCTTCACCGCTGCATCTGATCGCATATGCATAACCACTGTCTGCTCCCGCAAATGTATGCACAGTTGTACGGTTGTTGTAAGTATCATCAATACTTGCGTACTTATTATTCCAAGGCATCGGAAGTCCTACATCCCCGAATTCCAGATAATTTCCACTCGTATTTTCCAGTGTGATCGACCAAAGCAGGGATCCGTCATCTGTATCCATATCGTATACAGACTTTGCATTAAAGCCTTTCATCGTACGGCTGTCTGTCGAATCTTCATCCTGTCCTTTGAAGGTGACCTCAACCTTATCTTTGCTTACTTTCTTTTCAATATATGGGTTGTTCTTTAAGTTTGCCGATGCATTGCTGTAAGTTGTTGAACCACCTGCAGCCAGCGTCTTATTCGTATCTACTTCCTGAAATCCACTGTTATCTTCCGGGAATTTCCCGTCTTTGCTGCTTCGGTAGGAAAAGATCATCTCTCCCATCCACTGATGTGCTTCGTTATTCTGCTGATTGGTATCATTCGGAAGCACAAAATTCACATCTTTTCCACTACTGTTTTTGCGGTTATTGTCAATTGTCAAGCTTGATATTTCACCCAGATCGCCAATCGCAGCAGTAAGACTTCCATTGGAAATCGAGTCATCGTCTGATGCAGCTGCTTCGACCGTCGACTCCGGTAAAACACCAAGCATTGAAACCGCCATCGCCGTTGTCAACGCGAGCGATGTCACTTTTCTTTTCAATTTTTTCCCTCTAGACATTATTCACTTTCCTTTCTTTTTCATGTTTTCCTTATTACTCTCTTTCACCTCCTGCAGCGATATTAAACGTTTAATAAAAATTCTAAAAAAATCGACAGAATATTTTTATTCTGTCGATTAATTCGCTGGTGTCTCAATAAAATCCGTACATTAAACGTTTAATAAAAATTCTATATACACCATAACATATCTATAACTTTTTTTAAATATCTATATATTTTTTCGTTATTTTACACAATATTCTAACAATTCGATTATGCACTATTACTCTACATCTTTCAATGCATCATAATCTTCTTCGCCGGTACGAACCTTGACAACCTTCTGTACATTGTAAACGAATATCTTTCCGTCTCCGACATGTCCGGTATAAAGAGTTTTCTTCACAGTCTCAATCACTTTATCTACCGGAATGCTTCCTACGATAACTTCTACTTTAACCTTTGGAAGTACGGTTACATCCATCTCAACTCCACGGTATTTCTCACCGGCACCTTTCTGAACACCACATCCCATAACCTGTGTGACTGTCATTCCTGTTACTCCAAGATCATTGAGTGCAGTTTTCAGTTTTTCATATCTTGAAAGTTTGGCAATGATAACAACTTTATGTATTCCAGTCTCAGGATCTACAGGAGTAGTTACTTTGACAGATGCAGCTCTCTGTGCTTCTGAAGCTTCATCGTAATCATTTTCTCCAAGCTCTGTATTCTCATTGATACTCATGCTTCCTTCTGTGATATCCATCAGACTGAAACCTGCGTATGCAGATGCAAGACCATGTTCTTTCACATCCAGACCTACAATCTCTTCTTCTTCTGTTACTCGAAGACCTACCGTCTTATCGATAATCTTAAATACGATCGTCATGGTTATGATCGTCCATGCCATAACGGTTACTACACCAAGCAGCTGTAAGCCAAGCTGGTGGAATCCGCCACCGTAAAACAGACCTTTCAATGTGCACTCTGGTGCTGTTTTTGTCGCAAAGAGACCGACTGCAATTGTTCCCCAGATACCATTTAAGCAATGAACTGCAACTGCTCCGACCGGGTCATCTACATGAGCAACATTGTCACAGAACCATACACCAAATACAACCAGAAGTCCGGCTACCACACCGATGATGATTGCACCTGTTGCATCAACGACATCACAAGGTGCGGTGATTGCTACCAGACCTGCAAGTGAAGCATTCAAACACATCGATACATCCGGTTTGCCATATCTGAGCCATGTAAATATCATACATACAACCGTTGCGATTGCCGGTGCGATCGTTGTTGCCATAAAGATCGATGCAAGCTGTGGACCTGTCGTAGCGGCAGCTCCGTTGAATCCATACCATCCAAACCAGAGAATGAAACATCCAAGTGCACCGATTACAATGTTATGTCCAGGGAATGCATGTACCTTTGTTACTTTTCCATCTTTATCTCTGGTAAATTTACCAATTCTGGCTCCTTCCAGTGCGGCTCCGATAAATGCTGTTGTTCCACCAACCATGTGGATTGCACAGGAACCTGCAAAATCATGGAATCCTAAACTTGCAAGCCATCCGCCGCCCCAGATCCAGTGTGCCTCGATCGGATATACAACAGCGGAGATCACTGCGGAATAAATACAATAAGATAAGAATTTGGTACGTTCTGCCATTGCTCCGGATACGATGGTTGCCGTTGTCGCACAGAACACCAGGTTAAATACGAAATTGGACCAGTCAAAATTTGCATAATCGGTAAAAATTCCAAGTGTCGGAGTTCCGATAAATCCGCCAAGTGCATCTTCACCAAGCAAAATTCCAAATCCCAATGGGATAAATACACAGGTTCCTATACAAAAGTCCATCAGGTTCTTCATAATAATATTGCCGGCATTCTTTGCTCTGGTGAATCCTGCCTCTACCATTGCAAATCCAGCCTGCATGAAAAATACAAATGCTGCACCGATCAGGAACCAGATTCCAAATACCTGTGTGCCTACGGCATCCTGTATTGCCGATAATACTTCTTTCGTCATAATGTTTCCTCCTTCATCCTTCAGATGTCCGATAACGAAAAAGAGTGTGCACTTCCGTGGTCGACTCACGAAAATGTACACACCCTTGTGCTATCCTTTTATATAAAAGAAAAAGCGCATCGAAATGATTCTTTCGAAGCGCCCTTGCTTTTATGTCCCGTAGTTTAACGCCGTGAACTTTTTTTGTCAAGGAAATTTCTGACATTTTTCTGACGTCACACACAATTTCGTTTAATTATCACAACAGGATCTTATTTTTCTTATATTTTTTCTACATTATTCCAGACCAAGAATTTCTCCAAGTACTTCTATAATAATTTCATTGGTGCAGGATTTTACAAATCCCATCATATGTAATGAGATCTCATCCTGCTTCTGAGCTTCCGTCAGTTCCGGATTTCTGTTCGTTTCATTAATGAGCTGTACCAGATGCGGTGTCAGCTCCTCATAGGTCTCTAATGTCGTCTGGGTAACCAGATTTCTTAATTCTTCTTTCTTTGTCGGTACCATTCTTTTCTCCTATCTGAGTTTCATCTTGAAATCGCGTTCTGCTTCACGTCTCTGATCCTTTTTGGCGATATCCTGACGTTTATCATATAATTTCTTACCTTTTGCCAGACCAATCTCCACCTTTACAAGGCTGCCTTTGAAATATACTTTCAATGGAACGATTGCCATTCCCTTTTCCTTCGTTTTACCGATCAGTTTATTGATCTCTGATTTATGAAGGAGTAATTTTCTGACTCTGAGTGGGTCTTTATTAAAGATATTTCCCTTTTCATATGGACTGATATGCATACCGTAGATAAAGACTTCTCCATTTTCAATACGGATAAAGGATTCTTTGATACTGCATTTTCCCATACGGAGTGACTTTACTTCTGTTCCGTGCAGAGCAATTCCTGTCTCGATCTTATCCAGGATAAAATAATCATGATATGCCTTTTTATTATTTGCTACCATCTTGTCATTACTCTT
>OLSC01001788.1_pt1 | contig 17773 bp, 22 predicted proteins | sample 1672881 | NCBI WGS metagenome assembly OLSC01 (sample SAMEA3136733, study PRJEB25190) | human gut metagenome | biome: human gut; feature: human-associated habitat; material: faeces | place: Austria | collected 2013
TCAAGTAGGTAGCAGACGCAATTCATCTCCCACCTTAGAGGTCGGAGTCTTCTTGCTGTAAGAGGATAAATTTTATGCACTTTTTGATATTTGCTTATTTATAGTAGATAATCCAATTCACAATTAATATGAAACTTTCTGTCAATAATCCAGTGCACTAATCAGCTTCTTCTTCCAAAGCTTCAATAAGAAAACTCACTGGACGGAACCCATCATTGCAGGATATCATTGCTGACTTTTCATTTTTCATCCATCCATTGTAAATGTCCTTGCCTCCATATGCTAATGTCATGACAAATGGCGACATACTCTCCCAGGCACTATCGCACATTCCAACTGGCTTACACCAGCCATTGGCGATGAAAACTTGCCCTTCTTCTATATCACAAGCATGTTCCATAGGATTCTCATATTTTTCCATTAAATCTTTATAGCATGCTTTACGCATGACTGTGATTTTACATTTTTTCATTTTTTTCTTTGTCTCAATTTTAAAATCTAATAATTTTTGTTTCGTAATTTCTGTAATATTGTTTCCTATTTTAAACTATGCGAGGAGTTTGTGCAAATGTATTCCAGAGTATTTCTATAAAATTTCTCCTTAAAATAGGTATAAAATTAACACGTCCGCCTTCCATTTACCAAACATGTTAATCACATAGATAATATTTTCATATCTCCCCATAGAGATTTCAGAGGATTGTCACCCACTTCATACCTCTGTAACAAAAGTTCTGAGGTATCAAAAAACTTAGCCACTCCTTCTGGACATTCGCATATAAATGGTTTGTTATCTCTCCAAGAAATATTATACCTCGTATCATATAGAAGAAACTCAATATCTAATCCCATCTCTATGGCATTTTCTAATTCTGCAAGACTCTCTAATTTTCCATAATTCTCATACTCTATCACCTTTCAGCACCTCACTTAAAATATCACTGTTAGCAATTTCATGTCCCGTTTAAAATCATTGTCATATTTTCTTTTTGATATATCCCATCTGCTAAATATTAATTATGATAATAATCTACATTCCAATATGTATCTATTAATTCAGGTTTGTACAGCCGCTTTATTAATTACAAGACATATTTACATTCCACAATGTTTCTATTAATTCGGACATTTCGCTAGATTTAAAAAAGATATAGTCACATTTACATTCCACAATGTTTCTATTAATTCATGTCCCCGACTGGGTTCCCGGGTTCGGAGGAAGTTCAATTTACATTCCACAATGTTTCTATTAATTCGCAATTGCAATGCTTTGTGAATTTTGTGTTAATTATTTACATTCCACAATGTTTCTATTAATTCCAATATCTTTATATCCTAATACCATTCCATCAATATTTACATTTCACAATGTTTCTATTAATTCTAATTTTAACCACATCATTTACATTTGCATCATCATTTACATTCCACAATGTTTCTATTAATTCACGAATTGGAGTCAAATTTGACATTAGTAAATTTATTTACATTCCACAATGTTTCTATTAATTCGATTTGTTTACAAAAGGAATCGGAACAATATTTAGATTTACATTCCACAATGTTTCTATTAATTCTAAAGGGTTTTAAATAAATAAAAAGGAGTGATTTCAATTTACATTCCACAATGTTTCTATTAATTCGGAAAATGTGTAAAGAACAGAGAGAGAGGGAACTGAATTTACATTCCACAATGTTTCTATTAATTCTGGACGCATTAAAAGCACAGTCTAAAACTGAGATTGCATTTACATTCCACAATGTTTCTATTAATTCGTCATAAGTAGTCCATCGTGAAAACCGCATAAATAAATTTACATTCCACAATGTTTCTATTAATTCACGTGTTACCAAAGTTTGTTCGGTCTGCTATGCAGATTTACATTCCACAATGTTTCTATTAATTCAATATCACGTATATTATCTATTACTACATCTATGCTATTTACATTCCACAATGTTTCTATTAATTCGGGTAGCCGGAGAAGTTCTTCCATCCATCAGAAAGACATTTACATTCCACAATGTTTCTATTAATTCCTGGCACAACCGCGAATGATACGTGTCAAAAATCATTTACATTCCACAATGTTTCTATTAATTCATGAGGGGGCATTATTCTTACAATGATGCAAAAATGCATTTACATTCCACAATGTTTCTATTAATTCAAGTGGTAAGAGCAGAGGGTATTTTGCGTAAAAATAATTTACATTCCACAATGTTTCTATTAATTCCCAAGCAGGATTGCAATGTGTAGAGGAAAGATTATATTTACATTCCACAATGTTTCTATTAATTCTTTTGAGTTCTTTAACCTCATCAGATGTTTTAATAAAATTTACATTCCACAATGTTTCTATTAATTCTGCATTTTCCCAATTTATTTTACACCCATTGAGTGTTAATTTACATTCCACAATGTTTCTATTAATTCCTAAATTCATAAATATATGCTCCTTTCAATTTAATCATTTACATTCCACAATGTTTCTATTAATTCGCTGACTGAAGATCTGGCATTTTTAGATCGAGCCTATTTACATTCCACAATGTTTCTATTAATTCGGTGTACTTTCCTGCCTGGTATGCCGCATATTCTTATTTACATTCCACAATGTTTCTATTAATTCTGTGTGCGCAACAATAACAGCGAAATTGTACGATTATTTACATTCCACAATGTTTCTATTAATTCTGCTGACTGGGCTGTGTTTTCTGAAATCAGTTTGTCATTTACATTCCACAATGTTTCTATTAATTCGTGTTATTCCTCCCATTTTGTCGCCGAGTTCTTTTATTTACATTCCACAATGTTTCTATTAATTCTTTGACCCGTCTTGTACGCACACGATCGAGGAGTTATTTACATTCCACAATGTTTCTATTAATTCACAAATGCGGTCGGAAATTTACGAGGACTTCGGGGCAATTTACATTCCACAATGTTTCTATTAATTCGGCACTACCTACAAACTTAGCCCTCTCATGCAGTCTATTTACATTCCACAATGTTTCTATTAATTCATCGACTGGAAGAAAGTAAAGAAATACGGTTGTGAATTTACATTCCACAATGTTTCTATTAATTCGTGTGTCCTCTAGCCCTTTTACTAGCTCACTGACATTTACATTCCACAATGTTTCTATTAATTCCCGTTACTTAATTTTCCTCATTTTTCCTACTTTTTCACTCCTATTTCTGTCGATCTTAGACTCAATCTGTGTTTTTCCCTTATATTCTCATTTAAAAATTATCATATATCTTTTATTTATGCCATTGTCGATGTCCCCTGTTTTTTACTTTATCGAACATCGACAGTTCTATAATTTTATTTTTCTTACCGCGTATGCTATTTCTTTTAATTTTTTAAATGTATATTCTTACTTCTCTACTTATCAGCAGACTCACTGTAATATAATCAAACTGCAACTTAGAATTATATTTTTCATTTTAAACCGCCTATGAACCTAAAGAAATCCCATCCGATATTAACCAAACGGAATTTCATTAAATTAGTTGCTTCCTGCTTTATTCTCTTCACTGACCTGTAAATAATTCATCAGAGCAAGTTGAAATATTCTGGAACAATTAACACCATCTTCATCGGCTTTGGCCGCCAGCCATGCAGGTAAAGACAAAGTTTTCTTTACAAAACGACTATTAATCCTTTCACGAACAGGCGGCATAAATACCTCAATCAATACAGGAACTTCGTTAGAATCCAAATGAATCGATGTAATCGGAGTTGGAACGGGAATCTCTTCACCATCTTGCTCCATGCCCCATATATGCAGCCCAAGAGCTTCTTTAGCATTTTTTAAAGCTTCCTCTGTATTATCTTTCTCAGCACATGGAAGACATCCAGGTAAATCGGGAAATTCAATACTAATACCATCTTCTTCATAAGAAAAAACAGCTACATAAGAATATCGGTCTTTTGACATAATTAACACCTCCGTTATGTGCAGAGAAGTTACGGAAACATAACTCCAGACTGCTTTGATATACTTCGTAAGGTTTTGATTGGAATATCTTTGTTAGGATGAGTAACTGTTACCCTGCCCTTTTTAATTGAATGTTTGAATTGGTGATGATCGCCAACACAAGCAACCTCATACCATCCATCTTTCTTCAATATCCCAATCACTTCTCTGGATGAATAACTTTTCATCTCATCCCTCCTTACATAACATATTTTAATACATAATTTATTATGTGTCAATCAAATCAATACGCAATTTGTTATGTATTATAAAATAAAAATTATCACATATCCTTTACTTATACTATTATTGATGTGCCTCATTTTTTGCCTTGTCGGGCATCGACAGTTTTATAAAATAAAGCTTGTTTTATCATCTTCCTTACCCCAAAATTCTTTATCCAGCCACTTTTGCTGGCGGCTTTTGAATAGAATTACAGAATCAAGATTGGAATCAATGTATACTTTTAATTCCTGTTGGAGTTTTACTAATTGAACTTTGGATATCTCACCTTCAAATACAGAGTTTTGAATATGAGATAGATATTTTTTACATATCTTAAAGATATGCGACCATCTCTTTTGTCCGTTTTCGTCTTTGCTTATATCATATACTAAAACTACATACATATTTTACCTCTGTCATCATTCTTCTATAAGACACAAAAATTTTTATATACCAAAATCACATACATATTTTACCACCATATTCTAAACCCTTCGTATTCTTTTTCTCCTATCAAATGTTTTATGAGCTTATATGCTTCCAACCGAATTAAATATTGATAAGAGATTTTTTTCCCTAATTCTTTGTGCATGATTGTCTGTTTCATTCGTTTTTCAAATTCTGTGACAATCAAGCGGGATGCTTCCTTTTTTAGATGTAAAAAGTTTAGTTCTTTTGTAAAACTTTTTTCTGTTATCTGGTTTTTATTTAATAGAGAAAATATTAATCTGTCTCCAATCAGTGGTTTGAATACCTCAGATATATCAAGGCATAAAGAATATCTTCGAAATCCTGGTTCATGAAGATAACTTATTGTTGGGTCTAGCTGCGTGTGGTAAATCTCGCTCAATGTTTTGGCATATATCAAGGAGTTTACAAAAGAAATCAGCGAATTTATCATATTGTCTGGTGGATGCATCACTCTTTTCTCAAATTGTATTTCCTGATTTACAATGGTGTTCCATGCCCTATAATAGTTTTTTCGTATATTTCCTTCTATTCCCATTAGTTCTTCGATAAACTCTGTGTGGTCTAGTTTTTTTCTTAGACTGTTTACTTCTTTCATACACTCAGCTACATCTTTTCCTCTGCTGTTATAGTAACGTAAATTTCTATAAATATTATCTGCAGCCGCCTTGATAAATTCTTTTGCTATAACGAGACGCTCATCATAGCAGGTGTAATGTTCTACCTGTTTTACGAGAAGTTGTCCGGCAAGTAAGCTTTCTTTTGGATAGTAGCTTCCTGTATAGAAGTTGTAATAGTTAAAGAAATGTAATGGGATTCCGTACTGTGAGATGTAGTTAATAAACGCTGTGTTAAATGACATTTCCGACAATATATATATGTCTGAAATTCTTTCTATCGGTATGTCCCTTTTGTCCCCTTCATATGTTGTAAATTGCAATGTATTGTCTTTTCTTTTTAAATCCCCATTATTATAAATATATAGGCTTTGTTTCATTCGTACCCCTCCTGAAAAGTCAGTTCATCAGAAGATAAGTAAAGCATATTTTAAGCTTTGTTTCATTTGTTCTACTCTTCAAATCACCTTGATTATCTTTACCTAATTTGTATATTTGAAGCTCTGCTCCATTTGTACCTGTTCCTCACCCATAAAATACTCTTGTACATTATAGTATATTTGAAGCTCTGCTCCATTTGTACCCCCTGCTGCCTTTATATAAAACACAAGTCATGATATGCACATTTTTTACATATTTTTTGTTCTGTAAATTTTGGTGGAAATTCTTCTTTTTTCATAGATTCAATTTCATCAATAATTGATTTTAATTTTTCACGGTCCTGTTTGGATAGTTCTACTAACAAAGTTTTCTTCATAAGAGGGTAGTCTATTTTACCTTTAATGTTTTTCACTCCCCGTTCTTCTAAATAATAAAGGTAATATTTTACCTGCCAGATTCCGGCTTCTTCAATTGCCTTACTTTTCTTAATTTCATGTAACTCCTGATGTTCCCTGATAAAGTCAATGTTAATCACATTATCAATATTGATGTGTTTCTCATCCCTTTCATAACTTTTTTCATCCAAAAGCTTTCCCAACTGTACATTTTCATTTTCCGATTCCATATTGATTTCGTGGCAGAAATACCATAGCTTTCGTTTACAAACAAAGTAATAGTAAATCATGACACCTGTGATTCTTTTATCTGTCATACCTTCGTCCTCATTATTTAATCATAAATCATATATTACAGTATACATGCCTCATCATCTATCTCCCCTAAAATAAGACCTTTTCCCCTTCCCGTATCCGGGTCAAAATCATATTTCATTGATGTTCTGTGAATTTGTGTTACAGGGTAATTATTTTTTCTGTCATCTCCGTGAGAGCCGATTGTTGTGACATCTATTCCATTTAGCCCATTATCTTTATAACGATAGTAAGTAAGTCCCAGTGTCAGACTGCTAAATTTAGATGTGATGATATTCTTTATGTCTTTGTTTATATTTGGTGTTCTGAGTAGATTGACTCCCTCTTCAAAAAGAACTTGATTTTCTTCATAGAGTGTATCTGGCAGTACTGTTATGCTATGAATATTTCGAAATTTTTTATCGACATCTTCTTTGGTATATTCTATAGGATGAATTGTTGAAAAATGTTCTAGCCAGTATTCAATCTCTTCATAATACTTTGTTTTTTTAATTTCTTCTGTGCAGTAAACTGCATTGATATATTCCGTTTTCAGCTCTTCTGTAAATATTTTATCTTCATATTGATACAGTTTTTCGAGAGAACGATCATACATATCTTCATAATAAACTGTTCCCTTTCCATTCGCATTATCATAAACAATGACATTCGGTTCTTCTGGAATATAACGCCCTTTTCGATTGCAGCGTCCCATTCTCTGGAGCAAACTATCTACCGTACACATTTCGGTATATAATACATCAAAGTCAATGTCCAGGCTGGCTTCTACTATCTGTGTTGTAATCCAAATTCCGCATTCTTCTTCATTTTCAGAAAAATTCTTAATCATTTTTTCCAGTTGCAGGCGGTCTTTTTTGACATATCGAGAATGCAAAAGATGGAGGTCTTCCTCTTCTAACTGGCTCTCAATCTGCTCATAAACTTCCTGCGCTTTGGTGACAGTATTACAGATAACTAACACTTTTTTATCCCGGCCTTTTTCAAGTATTTCATCAAAGTTCATTTCTCCTGATTTTATTTTGACTTTATGCCGGATAATATCTGATTCTTTAGAAAAATCTCGAAATTCATACTGTTCTCCCTGGATTAATCCGCATTTTTCCATGAAATATTTTAGGACAGGAGGAAAAGTTGCTGTAATAATCGCAAATCGGCCTCCCATTTCTGTAATTTGTTTTAGTCCAGTTATAATCGTTGCTATAATATGTGGGTCATATGACTGCACTTCATCAAGAATGACTTTAGAATATTTTAAAGTTGCCGCAAAAATTTCCGTTCCTAATGCTCGATATACAAATTTGAAAAGCTGGTCTACGGTACATATCGTAAGTGGATTAGATAATAATTTGGCTTTTTCATATCTCTGATATATACTATCTGCTGCATTTGTACTTTCTTCTAAATATTTTTGCATTGCATCTGAGTGAAGCAGTTCTACATCCTTATAATTATAATCATCCTTGATTCTTCGATAAATATCATTGGCCGAAACCTTTAATGGTAAAGTATAGAAGCCTTTCTCTCCATTAAGCCATAACAATGCCGCTTCCGTCTTTCCCGAACCAGTCGGGGCAATGACTACCAGATTTTTATTTACATTTTCTTGCATGAATTTTTGTGCTGGCTTTAAAGCAAATTTTTGCTCTTTCATATTTTTATTGATATTATTTACCAGCCTTTTTTCTTCCAGATTTGAATTTTCTTCGGCAAATTCATAACCAGCACTTACTGTATAATCAAATTTGTTCAGCATTCCTTTGAGTAAAACATATTTGTTCCAGAGAGAAGGTTTCACATCTAACTTTATGCTTGACATATTATTTCGGAAAAGCAATTTTCTCATCTGGCTGCTGTATACCTTGTCCCGCTCTTCTTTCAAATATTCTGAAAGATATTTTAAATAATATTTCTGGCAATATGCTTTTATATCATCCTGAGTAAAATCGTCTTTTCTATCATGATGATAATAAATCGCTGTCATAAAAGCCTTAAAATCATCTTTTTCTAATCCTTCATATAATTTTTGAAATTCCTTATAAGAAATAGATACTGCACTTAAAAATCCATGCGGAATCTGAGAAATTTTTTTCTCAGGCTCCGACAGATTATCTCGTACTTTCCGGCATACTTTGGACTGAAAAATGAGATTTGCCTTTCCCCAGTCATGCTGGCGGCAAGCTTGGAGAATTAATATTTTTTCTATCTCAGTAAAATATTTTCCATATCCTCTGAAAAAAGCTTCGGCACATTTTACAATATCTTCTTCATGTTCTTTCAAAGTTTTCTGCTTTTCTTCTTTTTGATTCTGTATTTTCTGAATTTGCTGAATTATTATCTGTTCTTCTTTGGGAGTGAGTATTCCTTCTAAACTGTCTAAAAAACTTTCCAGAGTTTCTTTTAATGCTTCTACTTCCTTGATGCTCAATTGCTTCGCTTTTGATTTTGCATATAACTCCATATTTCATTCCCCCAATACACAAAATCTATCTTATGTTCTTACTAAATACAACAGCACTTTCTGCCTCAGAATCATCCACATATCCCTGATCTAATACCTTGCCAGCCGGATAATAGTATGCTCTTACCCGTCCACCATCTTTCTTCCATCTGCGTAAACCATTTTTTGTTATCTCGTATTCTCTTGTCAGATTATAAATTGTTGCGCCACCTTCACCATCTTCAAATATGCGTTCTCCATCCTCGGTTTCATAATCAACAGGAATATAAATATTATTATGCACACTAACTTCTTCTTCCCATGATAAATGAACAATTTCTACCTTTTTAATATCTAGTAAATCTTCATATCTTCCCAATGAAAGATACTGTGGTGGATTTAACAATGACTGATAAACAGTATCAAAATCTTCTTCAGACGGCAAAATATGAAGAATCATATTATTTTCACAAATCAGTTCGACATTAGCAATTCCTTTAAATACTCCATAGTCCTCTTTATCATGAACGCAAATTTGGTGTCTTCCTTCTTCGAACTTTACCCCTGCTGAAAAGGAATATCTTGTATATAATTCAGATATCGTTCCTTTATTTTTTCCCTGAATACTTAATTCCATCGGATGAAATGTCGTAAAACCACAGGCAGCATGAATCATGCCCAGTACCGTAGAGTATGGTGGCAGCGGAAAAGTTTCTTTAATAATAAAACTGCTCGGTTTCCTATAATTTACAAGATTCTGAAAACATTCTACTCTAATTGCCTTCATAATAAGCATCCACTTCCTCTTTCAAATGTTTGAATACGTTTCCTACGGACTCTGCTTTTAATTTTTCTTTTACGTCTTTTTCATTATCGAAAATTCCCGATGTGATTCCTGTGTAAGTATATTCCTTTAATTCTTCTGAATCCTCCACAATTTCTTTTAACGTGGCAACACCAATTTTATTTGCCTTTACACCCACAATATTTTCAAAGAATGGATTCTTTCTTTTATATCTTCCACCGATGATAAACAGTGGGCTTAAGTTCTCTCTTCTTCCTCTGATATCTCGGTATAAATACTGTACGGTATCTAAAAGCTCCTTTACTCTGCTTGCTTTTTCTTCCTGTGATACTTCAATTTCCACATCCACTCCAATTCTATCTAAATCTATCGATATAGTATAGCTGTAATAAGAACGATGGATTTCACTCTGCGCAATTCCATTTTCGAGGTTCTGACGCTGTGCCAGTCCCATGTTTGTGAGAAACTCCAAGTCACTCTGATATGGCTCTAAAGAAATCGCATTGCTTAATCGCACTACTGCGCTTCTTGTAGATGCACCACCCTTTTTATCATCTGCTTTGGAAGTCGTTTTCATATATCCAAATAAATCGATTTCTGGATAATCTTCAATTGTTGCAGATGGGGCAAACTGTACTACACCACTCTTGCCGTCAACCGGTGTATTATCCCATTTAAGCTGCTTTACGATATTGTATCGCATAGCCTGTCTTGAAATATAAGAATACTGCTGGAAATCTCCTCTTGTCATTTTCTTTAATGTTGTGATATTTCCGATTCCCTCACCATAGTTTGCACTCTCTGCTAAAAATACCATTGTAAATGTTAAACCATCTCTTGTCATTTAATTTTCCTCCCCACTTTCATCCTGTGACTGTTTCGTATCTTCTGATTTACTATCCTTACTATCTGTATAACTTCCCTTTAATCCCAGTATAAAAGAATAGCCATACTCTGAAAACTTCTCCTTATTTCCAAGCATATAAACGAAACCATCTGCCATAGGTAATTTTGTTGAACTATACAACCGTATTACAATATCCATAAATTTTCCTTCATTTCGCACAGACAAAGCATTCAGTAATTGATAGATTGTTCCCCTCATACATTCATCATTTTCCGCTTTTTTTGCTAATAAAATCTCTTTACGCAATTTATAGCCTGCATCCCTCATTTTAATACGACTCATAAATATCCCCTCCTTAGCCTTTGACAGTTTTTCTTCAATACCCTGCTGCGATTGTTCCAACTCTTCAGAAATGCTCCCCACATTTACTTCCATTCTTTTTTCAATACTTGTGCATAATTGAACTACAAAAACCCAATATGCCGTTGGTATTACTCCAGTATTCTCCAGAGACTCCTTTAAAATCTGATTAAGTAAACTATACTGTTTATGATACTGCAAAATATTCATAACAACGCTCTCATGAACATTTACAAATTCATTAGAAAGTTTTACATATGGGTGTTGCTCAAGATATTTCAATGCTTTCTGTACCTTTTCCTGTTTCAGAATCTGTAGGGCATCTCTGCCTATAATACTGAACATATAATTATCTTCTGCGCGTGTTCCTCTTAAAATAACCTGCACATTATTGAGTTCTTTTACTTTGTCAGAAAGAACTTTATTCAATATCCTTGCAAACCATACTGTATAGTTTTCTTCTTCTCCTTTTTCCTTAAGACCGTTCCCTCGTTTTTTACCGTTCACATCCACTAATACCGATATGTTTTCATTCAAATTCATAAATACGAACTTATTTGCATACATTTGAAATCCCAATGGACTTAATGCATAGACAAAGGCACATACAGGACATAAAAAGGCATCTACCTGACAATTCCAGAAAGCGGAACGCTTTCTTGTCAAATCATCTGCCATTTCTTTCATAAAGGCGATAGAAACCTTTTCTTTTCCAGTAATCCCATTCCCACAGTCAATACAGGTATCTTTTGCTTTTTTATGTTCACCTTCTAAATACTTATGAAACGGTTCCGAAAAATCCTTTTCAAAAACAGCCCGCATATCCTTTTTTGCATTTGCCCGAAGAAGGAAACATTTTCCATCCCAAAATCGGTTAATATAATTATAAATTATACTTTTCATAATAAAAGTTTCTCTACATAACGGCTGTGTTAAAAATTGCTGTAATTCTTCCAAACGCTTTCTTAAAACATCAGATTCAAATTTATCACTAAGTTTATTCTTCTTCAGTTCCAGATAAATTTCAGGGTTCTCTACCTTTTCTTTGATAATATTGAATCCGTTCTGATAGCTATTCGAAAGCAGCTTTTCCGTGATAAACTTTAAATCGTCCTTTTCTTCTCTTCCTGGATTCCATTTATCTTCCCTTATTTTAGTAAGGCAACGCTCAATTCTGTCAAGTACCCCCTGATATACTGTGTTTTTGCCAAAATACTTTACACAGGCATTAAAATATAAATCTGTCCAGTCTGCATGAAGTGCAAAGTCTCTATCCAGCCAAATCCCCTGCTCATCTGATGTAATACCATAATCTGAATCTTCTTCTGCTTCGGATATATCCAACAAGTATTTCATACCTACAATTCCGGCATTCTTCAGAAAATCACCGAGTGTAATAATTACTCTGTCCAACTTTTTCTCCCCCTTTCTGTAAGATTTGCGTTACAATTTGTAGGAGATTTTGCCTGATTAAAAATATCCTATTAATACACTATCTCCCACATCCCATGTCCTTCCGAACGTCTGCCTCCCATCCCTGTCCGATATAAAAAGGTCAGAAGTTCTGGACTTCCTGATAATTTATAAATTCCAATATTCGCATCTACCTTTCTTCCAAATATCGTTGCAACAATTTTCTTGCCTTTTATTGGAACAATCTCAAAGCCTTCTACTGAGACATCTACTCCTAATCTCTCAATTAGCGTCTGTACATTTTCTTTCACTACCTGAGAAAATTCTGGATGGTCGTAAACATAATACGTATCTCTGTTCTCTTCCACATCATGCCTTCTTGCTATGAGAGAACTCTGCATTTTCACAATAACCTCTGGATCTTTTATCTCCTTTCTCCTCACATTTTTAATTTGGACAAGCTCCATTGAATTACCGTTCATGGGATAATGCTGATGTAATATTTTCTTAAATCCATTGAAAAAATAGATAGTCTGCTCCATATCTGCGTTTGAAAAAAACATCGAGAACTTATTCTGCCTTAAATATATCTTCTCGTCCTTAAACTTTGCCCCTGGCAGATAATAAGAAAAAGTGTATGGTTTTATCACTGACCTTCTCTTATCATATAATTGCTCAAACATCTTTGGTGAAGCACTCTCCAACGACGCTTTTAAGAAACTTACTAGCAGCCGGTCTAATTCTAACGGTAACTCTGGTTTTTCCAAGACAAACTCTAAATTAAATTGAATCATCTTCCCCCTTCTTTCTCTTTAAGATTTTTATTTGTGCCATTGTCGACCTCCCTATATTTTTACACTATCATCAGTCAACATTTATACCAATCTTGTTTATGCAGAAGTTCTATTCGAGAATCTATCGTGTGACATCCTCCCCCACCTATAGAGGTGGGGCTTCCCATCCTCGGCAAATCTCGGCAAGTTTGGTTCTCGTTCGATAGCACTACCGTGCTAAGCATAAGCGAGCTATCCCCGTGTGTCCCACGGTTGTGTTATATTGTGTTAAGGTCATGCATTTACCAGCCGCATTCCCTCATTTCTGATATTTACCGCCGCATTTACATCTCTGTCATGATGGGTCCCGCACTGCGGACAATCCTACTCTCTTAACGCAAGATTTTTTGTTTTTGCATTTTTATAACCACAAAATTTATATGCTCTGTTCGCCACTCTGTCACTTCCTTTTTCGGTCCCTTTGTCCCTGACTTTCTATATATTTTTTGATCACTTCAATTGGAGCACCGCCTGTTGTAATCAAACAAAAACTCTGACTCCAGAAATGTTCTTTCCACAACTTTTGCCGTATCTGCGGAAACTCTTTCTTAAGAAGTCTGCTGCTTGCACTCTTATATGCATTTATGAACTTACTTATTTCCGTATTTGGGTGTGCCCTAAAAAGGATATGTATATGGTCTTTATCGTGATCCCATTCCTCAAGAGTAATATTGTAATTTGGAGCAATATACTCAAATATCTCTTTTGCCCTGCTGGAAATACCATCATCAAAAACCTGTCTACGATACTTGACCACAAGCACAAGATGATAGTGCAGCAAGAATACTGAATGTGCATTATTATCTAAATCCATTGTATTTCAGCCTTTCTCTATCATTCGACTGAATATATTATACTATGATTAGAATGCAATATCAAGTAGGTAACAGACACAATTCATCTCCCACCTTAGAGGTCGGAGTCTTCTTGCTAGAAAAGGATAAAATCATCCTATCACACCTCTCTCCTGCATCAATTCAATAATATCATCTACTATATATTCCTTACTTTGCGTATGCAAAATTTCATATTCAGGTATGATATAGTCTTTTAAAATATTGCTTTTATCTGTAAATGCCTTGTATACTTTTTCTGCACCAATACCTAATTTTGCCGCTACATTTTCCACACAAAACACTGCAAATTCAAGTTCATTGGAATTATTAATTGTTCCATCCATATTCATCTACTACACCTCCCACGACACCACTGATTCTATCCATAATCCGCAATTAAATATCTTGTCTATATTCTACTTTAAAAAGCAAACAAAAGCAAAAAGAAAATGCCTGTACTACCGCACTTTCCAACCATGAATGAACAGTGGTTCCGATACCATTCAGTGTAAACCCTGTTTAACGTAAATGACATAATCGCCAATATATTTGCCCTCAAAGTTTCTTTTGGCCATGTAGAATAAATTTCGCAGGAAGCTACATTTTTAATATAATCTTTATATAGTACATAATAATTCTTTGCCGTATTATCAGAAACGGCTCCATCATGTACTATAACATACTCCGGGATTACAACTCTGCTCAATACAACCTCTCCTGTTGCCTGAATATCCTTAACCTCGCTCTCTGCGATTTTTGGTGGATAATCTCCATATAATGTGTGCGGGCCGATTGCAAGAACTTCATACGAAGCCGTTTCTGTAATTGTCGGTTCCAAAGAGAGATTCTGCAAAGCAAGCTGCCCGGAAAGCATCTGACTTCCTGCAATTTCCACTGGCTCAAATCCTGGAGCTGTTATTTTTAAGTTATACTCTGAGTATGGCTGATTCAGTCCTGGTTCCATTGAATATTCTAAAGGAGGGGTCTCTAACTCAATCACTTCTGTCTGTCCCGACAAATCTGTTTTTAATACTTCTAATATTTTATCCGGTTCCCCCGCAGAAGAAATCTCCACTGCAGCATCCGTAATCGGGCGTTTTCCCCGGTTGGAAACAAGAGATACCTGTAAGGTTCCTACATCTGGCATAATAAACACCTGCGTTTTTTATTATAGTATTCTGTGGAGAGAATGCCGTGACAAACAAATGACTCAACATTAAAATCTCATCTCACACTCTCTCGTTCGATAAATTCATACGGATTAACCTGTATCTGACTGACTGGTTTCTCCTGTATCATCTGCAGCATTGTTTCTGCACTGCTTTCTCCCCAGTTTTTCCAGTCAAATTTTACTGTAGTAAGTGGTGGCCGCATCAGCTCACCAGTTTCATAATCACCAAATCCTACAACAGAAACTTCTTCTGGTATTGCAATATTTTTTTCATAAAACACTTTATAGGCTCCCTGTGCGATTCTATCCGTAGCACAGATGAGCGCAGCTGGCTTCTTTACTTTTTCTATCAGTTTTTCTACATTATGGACTGCAGCCTCGAAAAAGAAGCTTGTCTCAATAACTTCTGTTGGTTCTTTTCCACAAGAAAAAAGACCATCAATCACTCCTCTTCGGCGTTCCTCTCCAACTGCTGGATCTTCTTTGGAAACCCACAACAGATAAATTTGTTCAAAGGCTCTTTTTCCGATATATTCTCCAACCTTATATCCCGCATTATAATCATCGTTAATAATTGAATTCGCTCCTGGAAATCTCTGTCCAAGAAAAAGGATTGGAATTTGTAAGCGCTTTACAACTTCTTCATATTCTTTAGTGGTACTGGTCGCAAGTACCATAATGCCATCCACATTCATATTTTTTAAACGTTCAATACTCCGAATTTCCTCGGCAATACTATTTCCTGTATGCATAATCAGCGGTGTATAATCGTTTTTTTTCAGATATTCCACAATCACCTCCACCAATCTTGGAGTTGTTACTGAATCAAAACCCGGAACTGTCAGTCCAATCACTCGGCTTTCCTTTGCTTTTAACCTTGCAAAAACATTTGGCTCATAGTTATTTTCTTCGATAATCTTTTTTATTTTCTGTCCTGTAGCTGGTCGTACACTTCCTCCATTTAAGTATCTTGATACTGTACTCTTTGCCACACCAGACATTTTGGCTATGTCATTAATTGTCAGCTTTTTATTCACTTTTTTACCCTCTGCTCTCTGTAACTCAAATTTGTTATAATATGATTATATATCGAATTTAATTTTTTTGTCAAAGTATTCGAACTTATGTTATAATAGTTGTCAGGAAACTAACTGATTTATAGTAATTTATTTTTAAGAAAAGAGGATGATATCATGAGTGAATCAATGGCAGATTTCGAAAAAGAAATTGACGAATCTCTTAAAACACTGAATGTTGTGGAGAATGAGGGAGAGTCTACAGAAGAAGAAACTGGATTTAACGCTTGGGATAAAGTACAGCAGTATTTAGAAGATGGTACTGTTCTTACTTTAAAAGTCGGCGGTATCGTAAATAAAGGTGTTATCGTTTATGTTGATGGGCTTCGCGGTTTTATTCCTGCATCCCATCTTGAAATTGGTTATGTAGAAGACACAAATCCATATCTTGGAAAGACTGTTGAAGCGAAAGTTATCACAGCTGAACCAGAAAAGAATCGTCTTGTATTATCTGTAAAAGAAGTTCTTTACGATAAAAAGCGGGCAGAAAAAGAAGCGCGTATCAACGCAATTGAAGCTGGCGCTGTTCTTACTGGTAAAGTAGAATCTCTCATGCCTTACGGCGCTTTTGTTGATCTCGGCAATGACATTTCCGGTCTGGTACACATTTCTCAGATTGCACAGAAACGTATCGAATCTCCAGCAGAAGTTTTAAAAGCTGGGCAGGAAGTCAATGTTAAAGTATTAAAAGTTGAGAATGGCAAGATTAGTCTCAGCATGAAGGCTTTAGAGGAAGTTGCTTCGGAAGAGGAAGATACAAGCGGCGAAGAAGTTGTAAGCTATAAAGATGAAGGCGATGCAACAACAGGATTAGGAGCTTTGCTGGCAGGTCTTAAACTCTGATTTGCCGCAGGCAAATAGACGCCCGCTGAGAATGAAAATAATCCTTATTTGTGACTTTAGTCGCAGCGTGTTGAATACTCGCTCGTATCCAGCACTTGCTCCAAGGCCACAAATAAGGATTATTTCATTCTCAGCGGGCTGTGTTTTGCTGGTTGGAGAAAAGAATTTATACATCATATCAGGAGAAATTTATGACAAATTGTATTGCTGTCGGACTCGGCGGTTTCATCGGGGCAACACTCCGCTATCTTATCGGATTAATCCCTGTCTGTGAAACCACCCTGTTTCCCGTAAAAACATTTTTTATCAATATTGCGGGCTGTATTGCTATCGCTTTTGTTGCCATGCTCGCCTCAAAAGGATCAATTCCGAATCCAAAGCTCGTACTTTTCTTAAAGACTGGAATTTGTGGGGGATTTACTACCTTTTCAACCTTTGCTTTAGAATCTGCAACTCTGATGAAAAGCGGACATCCGAAAGTGGCTTTTCTCTATATGTTATTGAGCATCCTCGTGGGGGTAGGTGCTATTTTTATTACTGATTTAATTCAGATTCAGTAAACAGGCAGAACTCAGGAAGATAAATAAAGCATATTTGTGGCCTCGGAGCAAGGTTTGGATGCGAGCGCGTAAGCGAGCATTCAAACCGCCGCGACTAAAGTCACAAATATACTTATTTATGGTATGCTCCCTTTTAGGTAGACAGTTGAAAAAAAATAAAACTGTTTATCTGAAAGGGGGCATTTTTTATGGATAAGATTTCTC
>OLSC01001791.1_pt1 | contig 17746 bp, 9 predicted proteins | sample 1672881 | NCBI WGS metagenome assembly OLSC01 (sample SAMEA3136733, study PRJEB25190) | human gut metagenome | biome: human gut; feature: human-associated habitat; material: faeces | place: Austria | collected 2013
AACCACCGCAGCCTCCAAGATCCACGAAGGCTGGGGGCCTCCGTACGACGCTACCGTCATCGAGAAGCTCAAGGCTGCAGGCATGCCGCTGCTGGGCAAGACCAACCTCGATGAGTTCGCTCAGGGTTCGTCCACCGAGCATTCCGCCTACCAGACCACACACAATCCGTGGGATACCGAACGTGTTCCGGGCGGTTCCGGCGGTGGTTCCGCAGCTGCAGTGGCAGCGTTCGAAGCCCCGCTCGCCCTGGGTACCGACACCGGTGGCTCCATCCGTCAGCCGGGCTCGCTGACCGGTACCGTCGGTGTCAAGCCGACCTACGGCGGTGTCTCTCGTTTCGGCGCAATCGCCATGGCTTCCTCGCTCGACCAGATCGGCCCATGCTCCCGTACTGTGCTCGACGCGGCTCTGCTGCAGGAAGTGATCGGAGGCCACGACAAGCGCGATTCCACGTCCATTCCGGAAGGCCCTCGCCCGATGGTGGCGGCCGCCCGCGCAGGCATGAAGCGTGATCTGAAGGGCCTCAAGGTCGGTCTGATCAAGGAGCTCGGCGGCGAAGGTTTCCAGCCGGGCGTTATGGCACGTTTCAATGAAGGCGTCAAGAAGCTCGAGGAAATGGGTGCTGAGATCACCGAGGTGTCTCTGCCTCACCTGCCGTACTCCCTCGGTGCGTACTACATCATCATGCCGTCCGAGGTCAGCTCCAACCTGGCTCGTTACGATGGCATGCGTTACGGTCTGCGCGTCATGCCGCCGGCGGGTGTTCCTCAGACCGCCGCCAACATGATGGCCTACACTCGTGAAGCCGGTTTCGGCGACGAGGTCAAGCGTCGTATCATTCTTGGCACGTATGCCTTGTCCGCTGGCTATTACGATGCTTGGTACGGTTCCGCACAGAAGGTGCGCACCCTGATCATCGACGATTTCAAGAAGGCTTTCGAGAAGGTCGACGTGCTTGTTGGCCCGACCAGCCCGGTCACCGCATTCAAGTTCGGTGAGAAGACCGAGGATCCGATGGCCATGTATGCCATCGATATCACCACCATTCCGGCCAACCTTGCAGGCGTTCCGGCCATGAGCATTCCTGCTGGTCTGAGCGACGATGGCTTGCCGGTTGGCTTCCAGTTCCTCGCTCCGCAGCAGCGTGACGAGGCCATGTACAAGCCTGCCGCGGCACTTGAGGCGGCTCTCGAGGAAGACTGGAACGGTCCGATCTGGCAGTCCCTGAAGACCCCGTGGCTCGACGGCTTGAACAAGTAGGAAGCATCGGAGGAAAGAAAACAAAATGGCTGAAAAGTTGATGAAGTACGCCGATGCCGTCAAGAAGTTCGATCCGGTCATCGGTCTGGAAACCCATGTTGAGCTGAGCACCACCACGAAGCTGTTCTGCCCGGCCGAAGTCTCGTTCGGTGGCGATCCGAACAGCCAGCTCACCCCGGTGAGCCTTGGTCTGCCGGGTTCTCTGCCGGTGGTCAACAAGACCGCCGTCGATTACGCCATCAAGCTGGGTCTTGCCCTGCATTGCGAAATTGCCGAGTGGAGCCAGTTCGCGCGTAAGAACTACTTCTACCCGGACATGCCGCGCGATTACCAGATCTCGCAGTATGACAAGCCAACCAACGGCAACGGCTATCTTGATGTGGAACTTGAAGACGGCACCGTGTTCCGTGTGCCGATCGAACGCGCCCACATCGAAGACGACGCAGGCAAGAACACCCACGTCGGTGGCGCTGACGGCCGTATCGAAGGCGCTGACCACTCCCTGGTCGACTACAACCGTGCAGGCGTTCCGCTGATCGAAATTGTGACCAAGCCGATCGTTGGCGCAGGCGATCGTGCTCCGGAAATCGCCGGTGCCTACATGCGCGCCATCCGCGACATCGTGCGTGCGCTTAATATTTCCCACGCTCGCATGGAGCAGGGCAACATGCGTGCCGACGTGAACGTGTCGCTGCGCAACAGCCCGTCCGATCCGTTCGGCACCCGTTCCGAAACCAAGAACGTGAACTCGTTCCGCGGTATTGAAAAGACCATTCAGTATGAGATTCGCCGTCAGGCGGCCATTCTGAGCGAAGGCGGCGAGATTCTGCAGGAAACCCGCCACTGGGATGAGGCTTCGCAGACCACCGCAGGCGGCCGCGTGAAGTCCGATGCCGACGATTACCGCTACTTCCCGGATCCGGATCTGGTGATGCTGCACATCACCAAGGAGCACATCGAAGAGATGAAGGCTCAGATGCCGGAAATGCCGCGCGAGCGCCGCAACCGCCTGAAGGGCGAGTGGGGCTTCAACGATTTGGAGATGCGTGACGTGCTCAACGCCGACGCTCTGGATCTGCTTGAGGAGACCGTCAAGGCTGGTGCCACCGCCGCAGGTGCCAAGAAGTGGTGGCTGGGCGAGCTGAGCCGTGAAGCCAACAACAAGGGCGTGAGCCTCGAAGAGCTACCGATCGCTCCGGCCGATGTTGCTGAGGTTGAGAAGCTGATCGCCGATGGCAAGCTCAACGACAAGCTGGCCAAGCAGACCGTCGCCGGTGTGCTTGCTGGCGAAGGCACTCCGGATGAGGTCGTCAAGAAGCATGGCTTCCAGGTCGTGTCTGATGACGGCGCTCTCGAAAAGGCCGTGGATGAGGCTCTCGCAGCCAATCCTGACATCGTTGAAAAGCTCAAGAGCGGCAATATGAAGCCGATGGGCGCCATCATTGGTGCCGTCATGCGTGCCACTCGCGGTCAGGCTGACGCAAAGGCCGTCACCAAGATCGTGATGAGCAAGATCAAGTAACGTTTACAACGATTGCTGACGATTACAGCCGATTGTTGAATCGCAGGAAAACGCACGTTCCAAAAAGCTTGGGACGTGCGTTTTCTTTTCGTTATTCCGGAAAAGGGATTTCAAAGAAAGAGAATACATAATCGCGAAGCGCATTTTCTTACGATTGCCGACATGTCCTTCAACATCAGGTTATGCTGGTAGAGGAATATGTACAGCGATTGCCGCCGCGCGGATTCACAGCTGACATACAGTCGGGTACAATACCCTCGGTATGGGTGCGGCGACGGTCGTGCCTGCAATGATGTAGGGGACAGGAATAATGCCAGAACAAGTTGAGGCTGCGACACAGGAGCAGTTGGACCAGCAGTCGCGTGAATTGCCGGATCTCATCGTCATTCCGTCTATCAAGGGCGAGATGGTGCATCTGCGTCCGTCCGTGATCGAAGATCTTGAACGTATGGACGCCATTGGGGCGTACATCGGCGCTTCCGGAATCACCGGCAAGGATCGGGTTGCCGAGCGTGGCGCGGTGCATGCGTGGGTGCGTCGTTCCGTGGCATGGTCCCAAGGCGAAACGCCGACCGAATCCGGTGTGGGGGATCCGGAGTCGCGTCGCACGATCGCATGGTCCATCATCACCGAAGCCGACCATGATGGCGATGGCGAGATCGATGCCGCGAATTCCGACAATGTGATTGGCATGATTTTCCTGATCGATATTGACGGTTGGGCTCGTTCCGCGCGCATTCAGGTGGTGCTTGGCAAGGATTACCGCGGCCGTGGCTATTCGCGTGACATCATGCCGCGCGTGATGACGTACGGACTTGCGCCGGAACCGGCAGGCCTTGGCATGCATCGCATTTGGGTTGCCGTGCCCGAGCAGAACACGCGTTCCGTGTCCGTGTACCAGTCGTTGGGATTCGTGCCGTCCGGTCGTTCGCGCGACGCCTTGTGGAACGCTTCGCAGAACCGTTACCAGGATCTGATCGTTATGGACACGCTGGTTGACGAGTTCGACCCGATCCGTTCGCTTGACGCGTTCGGCATGCATGTGATCGAAGATAATCCGGGCGTCAAGGAAGCGTTGAGCGCGCGCGAGCATTCCATTGCCATCCGACTGAATGAGAAGAATGCTTCGAAGCATGATGCGGAAGGTACGGATGTCAACGATGCCGCGGCAGCTGCGCAATCCGTGCAGAAAGCTTCTTCCGATGGTGCTGGTGACGTGGCCGAGGCTGTGCGGAAGGACGCGGAAGGCGCGGAACCTGCGCGACAAAGCGAGCATGATGATCGCAAGTCCGTTACTGGCGATGCCGATGCCGAAAACAGCTGGCCGTACACGGCGGGCGAGCGTAAGACGTCGAAGGAAGCTTGGTGGCGCACGCTTGGTCGTGGTCGCAAGCGCGATACGGAAGGTAAGTGATGAGCGCCGAGGATCTCGATAATTACGAAACCGACGCGGAACTGGCTCTGTATAAGGAGTATCGCGACGTAATCAAGCTGTTTACGTATGTTGTTGAAACGGAACGTCGCTTTTATTTGGCGAATAAAGTCGATTTCAATGTGCGTTCCGCAGGCCAGGACGTGTATTTCGACGTGCGCCTGACTGATGCTTGGGTGTGGGACGTCTATCGTTCCAGTCGTTTCGTCAAGAACGTGCGTATCGTCACGTTCAAGGATGTCAATGTTGAGGAAGTGCAGAAAACCGATATTGACATTCCTGATTCCATCTAGTTGCGCAGTTGCCGGTCACGCGGTTGCCAGTTGTGCGGTTGCTGGTCGCGTAGTTGGATTGCGTAATGTGGTTGCGCGCTTTGGCCGCGCAGTCGGGTCGTGCATCGGCCGGTTTGATGATTGCGTTTTGCATGATGCGATAGCCGTATATCCGGCTGACTTGGCTTGATTTTGTAAGCATTCGCACAAGTTGCGGTGTTCGTTTCCCTACCCTCGGGTAGACTATCAGGGATTTTTGTTTTCATAAGGAGACCTCAAAGTGACGCAAAAGCAATCCGTGGTGATTATCGGCGGTGGCCCTGCAGGCCTGACTGCCGCTTGGGAGCTCGTCAAGGACGGTGGCTCCGAGAACTACGACGTGACTGTGTTGGAAGCGACCCGCGAATTCGGCGGCATCTCCCGCACCGTCAAGCATGATGGCAACCGTATGGATATTGGCGGCCATCGTTTCTTCTCGAAGGACGAACGCATCATGGATTGGTGGAAGGGGGTCCTGCCGCTGCAGGGCGCGCCAAGCTATGATGACAAGAAGCTCGGTCGCGAGCACGATATGGAACCGGGCGGACCGGATCCGGAAGTCGAAGACAAGGTGATGCTTAAGCGTCATCGCGTGTCTCGTATTTACTGGAACCGCCACTTCTTTGACTACCCGATTTCCCTGAGCGCCAACACGTTGAAGGCCATGGGTCCGAAGCTTACGCTTGTTGCCGGCTTCAGCTACCTGAAGTCCATGGTGCACAAGCTGCCGGAAGACAATCTGGAGAACTTCTACATCAATCGTTTCGGCCGCAAGCTGTATTCCATGTTCTTCGAGGGGTACACCGAGAAGCTGTGGGGTCGCCATCCGTCCCAGATTTCCGCCGATTGGGGTGCGCAGCGCGTCAAGGGCCTGAGCATTATGGGCGTGCTGAAGAACGCGTTCCAGAAGCTCCTGCCGAAGAAGCGCAGCAATGCTGAGGTTGAAACCTCGCTGATTGAGGAATTCTGGTATCCGAAGTATGGTCCGGGCCAGCTGTGGGAAACCGTCGAGGCCAACTGCGAGGCCGCGGGCGTGAAGGTCATCACCGACGCGAACGTGGTGGAGATTCGCCAGGCCGACGGCAAGATCGCATCCGTGGTATATGAGGATTCCGAAGGCAACCGCACCGAAATGGCCGCGGACGACTTCATCTCCTCCATGCCCGTCAAGGATCTCATCAACGCAGTGGACGCTTCCAGCCAGCCCGCGCCGAAGGACATGACCGAAATCGCCAACGGCCTGCCGTACCGCGACTTCGTGACCGTTGGTCTGCTCGTCAAGCACCTACGCCTGTCGAACACCACCGACATTCCCACCCTCGGCAACCCGCCGATCGTGCCTGATTGCTGGATTTACGTGCAGGATCCGGGCTACAAGGTCGGCCGTTTGCAGATCTTCAACAACTGGAGCCCGTACCTGGTCAAGGACGTTGACAACACCGTGTGGATCGGTCTTGAATACTTCTGCGAAGAAGGCGATTCCTTCTGGAACATGTCTGACGAGGAAGCGAAGAAGTTCGCCATCCAGGAGCTTACGCGCATGCAGATCATCAACGGTCCGCAAGACGTGATCGACTCCCATCGTGAGCGCGTGAAGAAGGCGTATCCGGCATATTTCGACACCTACGATCGCATGCCTGAGCTCGTGGAATACCTCGATTCCTTCGGCAATCTGTATTGCGTCGGCCGCAACGGCCAGCATCGTTACAACAACATGGATCATTCCATGGCCACCGCAATCGAGGCCGTCGGCAATATCAAGAACGGCAAGACGTCCAAGAAGAACGTATGGTCCGTCAATACCGACAAGAGCTATCACGAGGAAAAGTAGGTTCCGGCAAGACCTGCACCTGTTGCTGTAAAGCATGTGGTAAAGCGAAAGACCCGTCATGTGATCGCATGGCGGGTCTTTCGCATTGTGATTTGCGATTTGTCATTGACTTGAATGCTTGATTGGCATGAATACGTTGGCACGCCTACGTTGCGTTGGTCTGGATGACGTTGTATGGTTAGGGAAGTTCGAAAACCGTGATATTTCGCGGCGGACTTTCAGTGGCGGAAATTTCCGTATCTCTTTTTACAGCTGTTGCAGGCGTGTGCTTGCGAAAGCTAGGGGAAAGGCAAAAACCAGTGGCAACCAGCCCGAATCTTGAAGACATGAAACTGCCTGAGCTCAAGGAGCTCGCCAAGCAGATGGGCCTTCGTGGCACCTCCACCATGCGTAAGCCGGAACTTATCGCGACGCTTCAGGCCGCTCGTTCCGGCGGTGAAGCGCCTGCCGGTGTGACCGTGCGAGCTCCGAAGTCCGCTGCACCGGCCGCTCCGGTGGCTCCTGCTGAAGCCCAAACCGCAGACGCTGAGGTCGCGGCGAACACGGCTGAGGAATCCGGCAAGTCCAACGAGGCTGCCGAAAGCAAAGCCAACGAGGCTGAGCAGTCCGAAAAGCAGACGGCCAAAACCGTTAGGAAGACCCTTGCCGGACGTGCTGATAGCGCTGAGCGTGCGGAGCGCTCCGAACAGACGGAACGTGCCGAGCGCACCGAGCGTGCTGACCGTCGCAAGCAGGCTGAGGCTCCGACGAGCGAGGAGGCGGCCGATGTCATGGCCGCGGTGAACGCCTTGGACAGCATCGATGAGGCTCCGAAGCGCCGTCGCCGCCGTGATGCGGACGCTGCCACCGATCTGCTGGCCGAACTGGGATTGGACGATGCTTCGCCGAAGCAGGATGATCGTCGTCGCCATCGTAAGGATGATGCGTCCGACGTTGAGCCGCGCCGTCGCCGTCGTGCGGTGGAAGGGCCGAAGGATGAGGACGTTGTGCGCGATCTTGATGACATTCTCGCCACGTTGCCTTCGCAGGGCAGTGATGATGACGAACGTCGTGACGAGGCTGAAGACGGTGATTTCGCACGTCGTGGTCGCGGTCGCGTCAGCGATAGGGGTGACCGCGTGGATCGTCGTGGCCGTCGCCTGCGTGGCCGTGACCGCGATTATGACGAGCGTGACGAGCGTCGTGGCCGTACCGGCGACCGTAACAATGATCGCAACGAGCGTAACGATCGCGTCGAGCGCAACGAGCGCACGGATCGCAATGTTGAACGCGAACAGCGTCACGAGGAGCCGAAAGAGGATCTCGTGCCTGTCGCGGGCATCGTCGACGTGCTCGATTCCTACGCTTTCGTGCGTACCTCCGGCTATTTGCCGGGTCCGAACGACGTGTACGTTTCCATGGGCCAGGTCAAGAAGTATGGGCTGCGCAAGGGTGATGCCGTGCACGGTTCCATCCGTACCCCGCGTGAGGGCGACCGCCGCAACCAGCGTCAGAAGTTCGTGCCGCTGCAGTCCATCGACTCCATCAACGGCATGACCGTGGAGGCCGCACAGAGCCGTCCGCAGTTCAACAAGCTCACTCCGCTGTATCCGCAGGAGCGTCTGAAGCAGGAAACCGCGCCGAACAAGCTCACCGGCCGCCTCATCGACATCGTGGCGCCGATCGGCAAGGGCCAGCGTGGCCTGATCGTGTCTCCGCCGAAGGCCGGCAAGACCATCACCCTGCAGAACATCGCCAACGCGATCGCCACCAACAATCCGGAAGTCCACCTGATGGTCGTGCTCGTGGACGAACGTCCGGAAGAGGTCACCGATATGGAACGTACGGTGCAGGGCGAGGTCATTTCCTCCACCTTCGACCGTCCGGCCTCCGACCACACCACCGTCGCCGAACTCGCCATCGAACGCGCGAAGCGTCTCGTGGAGCTTGGCCAGGACGTGGTGGTGCTGCTTGATTCCATGACCCGTCTGGCCCGTGCCTACAACATCGCCGCTCCGGCTTCCGGCCGTATTCTTTCCGGTGGTGTGGATGCCCAGGCGCTGTACCCACCGAAGAAGTTCTTCGGTGCCGCTCGTAACATCGAAAACGGCGGCTCTCTGACCATCATCTCCTCCGCACTGGTGGAAACCGGCTCCAAGATGGACGAGGTGATTTTCGAGGAGTTCAAGGGCACCGGCAACATGGAGCTGCGCCTGAGCCGCGAACTGGCAGACAAGCGCCTGTTCCCGGCCATCGACGTGAACGCTTCCGGCACCCGTCGCGAGGAACTCATCACCGATCCGCAGGAGCTGCCGATCATCTACCGTCTGCGTCGTCTGCTTGGCGGTCTGGAGCCTGAGCAGGCTTACCAGACGCTTGTGCCGCGTCTGAAGAAGACCGCGACCAACCGTGATTTCATGGCGTCGCTGATCCAGCAGAGCGGCAATACCGCGAATAACGGCAACAGCTAATCGCAGGTAATCGCAATCTGCGGTTACGCATCCAAGGGTCGTATGACAATCGCCATGCGGCCCTTTTGTTTCGTTCGGCTGTCTTTCTGTTCGGCTGTCTTTCTGTTCGGCTGTTTTTCCGTTTTGCAGTTTTCAACTACTTTCGAATGCGTTTCGATTGTTTTTCGAAAGTTCCGCACGATTCGGCAATGTGGATGATCACGTTGTGGACATACGGTATGTAAAAATCGACGCACGAAAAAATACGAAATCGAAAGTAAAAAGACGAAAATAGTATTGCTATATAGGGGGTATATGAAAAAATAGGAGAAAAATGATTGAAAATCGAAATTCGTTGGAAATGTTACGAAAATGCAGTTGACGGATTGTGTGTTGGGGTGGGTATGGTAATGGACGGAAACGTGAGCTGCATAGGGGAGTCGGTCCTACCGGACTGATGCAGAATGCTTGTTGGAAAGGGGCATCTATGACAGGCAATGGCAACGAACCCGACACCACGCATGCGAGCGTGGGCCAATTCGACGATATCGACGAGACCATTCTCAGCATGCTGGAGAAAGACGGCCGCGCTACGCTGTCTCAGCTTTCGGACGCTACGGGACTGTCGATTTCCGCGGTGCAATCGCGCGTGCAGAAACTGGAACGTCGTAATGTGATTCTCGGCTACAAGGCCGTTATCGACGATGAAAAGCGTGGCCTCGCCGTACGTGCCTACATTGCGGTCACGCCGATCGATTATTCCAAGGAAGCCGAGATTCCCGCCAAATTGCAGGATATCGAAGGCATCATGTCGTGCGATTCCGTGGCTGGGTCACCCAGCTACATGCTGACCGTGCGCGCAGCCTCGCCAAGCAAGCTTGAGGATCTGCTGAACGTCATCCACCAAACGGTGCCGGTGAGCACGGAAACCACGATTGTGCTGCAACGGTACTTCTCCAAGTGACATGCGCGCGGTAGTCTTGTACGCATGAGCGATAGCGAACATGACTGGCTTCGGCCAGAAGAAGAGCATGAAACCGAAACCGTCATCGATGCGGGCACCGCGCAAAGCAATCCCGAGGTTGCCGATGCCGTGGCGAAAATCGCTGCATTGCGCCAGTCGATCGACAATGTCGACACGGCCATCGTTTCCCTACTGGCGGAACGCTTCAAATACACGTCCCAAGTGGGTGTGCTGAAAGCCCGCGCGGGTTTCGCGCCGGCCGATTACAAGCGTGAGGATTACCAGATCGAACGGTTGCACCGCATTGCTGTCGATGCCGGGTTGGATCCCGACATCGCCGAAATGTATCGCGAATTCGTGGTGACCGAAGCCAAGCGCAGGCATAAGCGCATCGCCGAGAACGGCGTCGATCCGGGTGCGCTTGACGTATTCGCCTGACCTGTCTGTTTTCCGCGAAATCGTTTCTTGCCGGGGCATGCCGCGCGCTACATTGATTGCTTTGGAACGTTGTTTTGATTGCGATTGAGAGGCTCGGCATGCGTCGTTCTGTTGCGTTTCGTGCATCTTGTGCCCATCATGCCGATAGCACGCGTGGTGAGCGTGATATGCGTGTGGCGAGTGTCCATCTGCGGCACATGCTGGCTGCGTCCATTGCGGTAACGCTGGTTTCGGCGGCTCCCGTATGCGCGGTCGGGGTTTCGAATGTGGTTGATGCGGTGCGTCGGAACGGCGAGTACGTCTCGGCGGTGGCCTCGCACGATGTGATGAGCGCATATGAGTCCGTTGATGAGCCGGGCCGCTTGTATTTGACGAGTGACGCCGCTTCTGCAACTGATACGGACATGAATGCAGATGAGGGCGCGACGTCTTCGCAGCGCGTGCCGCAAGAGCGTGTGGAACTGCCGTGGGATATAACGGCGACCTTTACTTTGGACGGTCCGACCGTCAGCGCATCCAAGATTTCCGGTGCATCGGGCGTGGTCGGCATCCGCATCGATCTGAAATCGGAACGACCGGAGGAAACGGCTGATCTGACGCCGATCGTCGCGTTCACCATTCCCAACCGCGTCGGCAATGACGCGACCTCAGACGAAGGCGTGCTTGTGTCTGCCGGCAATTCGTCGACATTGGTCGCTGCGGTAGGCAAGCCGGGTGAGGATCTTACGATTCATACGTATGTGACTGCGAAAAACTTCACCATGAGTTCGCTGTCTGTCGCCGCTGTTGCCTGCGATTCCGAAAGAACTGGCTGCTATGGCAATCTCACCAGTTTGACCGATCGCGCATCCACATTGGTGGATGGTTTGACGAATGTCGGATCGCAACGCAACCATGAGCTCATCGCGCAGCTCGAACAACTGCGCGATCATGAAAAGGAGCTTGCCGAAACGACCATCGCCCAGCGTGAGCAGGAACATGAGCAGGCGTTCAACGGGTATATCGACGCGTACGTCGGCTCGTATACGACGCATCTTTCCGGATCGATTGGCGATACCACGCAACTTACCGCCATTCTCGGCACCGCGGCCGAACTGAACGGCGATACTGCGGTGGCGCAGTCCGTGGTCGATCTGGCCAACGCGGTCAACGATGTGAGCGCCGCATACCGACATACGGGTGCCGCCGACGCGGTGAACGAGGTGATTCGCACCATCGAACAGCGTGGCACATCCGGTTTGGTGGCGGAACTCAACAAGCGTGCGGGCGAGGAGCAGCAGCGTGGCGCCAAGGATTACAGTGCCGGCCAGTCGCAGCTTTCTTCGGCGATGATTCCGTATTCCATGGATTTCACCGACGCATACACCGCTCGGCTTAAGGAATTGGGGGCTTCCGCAGGTTCGGCGCAAAACTTGGAATCTCAGGCGATTGCGGATGTGCGCAACAGCATTGACGGCAATGAGAAGTTGAAGTCGGCTTCAAGCAGGGTTGACGATGCGATGCAGGCGTTGGCGGATGCGAGCGAGCACACGGGTCAGGCCAGTGCGTTCCACCAGATCGTGCTTCGTTTTGCGGATCAGCTTGATGCAGGTGATGATTCGACCAGTTCCGACGATACTGTCGATGGTTCGGAAGTTACGTTGAAGGGGTCTATGGGACTTGCCTCGGCTTCGGAGACGTCGCTTGCGGGCCGTGCCGAGCGGGCGCGTATCAAGGCCCAACGCAAAGAGGAACGCGCGCAGGCGGATGCGGCCAATCAGCAGAACGCTTCCGACGGTACTGCGGCCAGCTTGGTGGACGACAAGAACGCCATCAGCATGGATGATGTGATGAGCTACGCGGGCGGCCTGCGATCGTCATTTGGCGCGGCTGCCGATACCACGTCGAAGAACGTTGCGAAAGTCGGGGGAGTGGAATCAAAGAAATCCAGCGATGGCGATTCGGTAGATTCCGCATCTGAAAATACTGGAACAACAGGAAAAACCGCATCTTCCGAAATGTTGATGACAAGTGCGTTGCCGATTGCAGCATACGGCATTGCTGGTTCCGGAAATCGCACGTTGATTGTGCCTGATAATAGCGATTTGATTGACGAGACCGTTGAAATTGCGGCCGCTGCCGAAATATTGCAGCAGGCTTTGCAGAAGCTGTATCCGGATATGCCTGTGCAATCGCAGCCTGCTAAGGCCGCGCAATCTCAATATCTGCTTGCAGTTCCCGTTTTATAAAAAAGTATGAACATAGGATCCAGATACACAAAGAGGGGGCCTTCCAATCGCGGAAGATCCCCTCTTAGGCTTTTTAGCCGGCTGAGCCGTTAAGCAGACAGTCCTGTGGACTGTCTGTAGGTGAAGTGAACGGCTTTGCCACGAAGGCTGCCGGTTTCACCTACAGTTGCCATTAGTTCTTCGGCTTTTTAGCCGGCGGCTCTCCAAGTTCGCTGTCGGCCACAATCACGTCGATGGCGGCTTCGGCATCAGCCTTGGCCTCCTTGACGGCTTCCTTGGCTGCTTCGGCGGTTTCCTTGACGGCTTCCTTGGCTGCTTCGGCGGTTTCCTTGACGGCCTTCAGTGCGGCGGCCGCTCCCATGAAGGAGATGCGTCCGACCACGCGACCGGCTTCGGCGATATCGCCCAATGCGCTTTCGATGGATTCGCGCGCTTCATCGGAAACGCCCAGCTGCACGGAAAGGATCGGGGTCTTCATCGAAACCTTGGCCTTCGACTTGATGCCACGCAGCGCGGCCAGAGCTTCACCGGCATGGGTGAGCAGCTCCGGGGAGACGGCTGCTGCGGCCGCATCGTACGTTTCAGCCTTCGGCCATGCGGCGTGGTGCACGGAGCCTTCGCCCTCATGCATCCAGCTCCACACTTCTTCGGTGGCGTACGGCAGGTACGGTGCCAGCAGGCGTGCGAAGGCATCCAAGCCCAGTCCCAGCGCGGTGCGAGCGGACTTCACGGCCTTCTCGCTCGGCACATGGCCGGTGGAGTCTGCGGTGCCGTATGCACGGTTCTTGACCAGCTCGATGTAATCGTCGCAGAACTGCCAGAAGTAGTTTTCGATGACTTCCAAAGCCTTGGAATGCTCGTAGTTGTTGAGGCTTTCGGTGGCTTCGCGCACTACGAGGGCCATCTTGGCCATGGCTGCGCGGTCCAGCGGCTCGGTCACGTCGGCAGGGTTCCAGCTTGCGGTTGCCGGAGCGCCCACATGGTGGTTCTCATCCTCACGGCCGATGGCCAGTGCGAACTTGGTGGCGTTGAGCAGCTTGATGGCCAAACGGCGGCCGATCTTCATCTGGCCTTCGTCGTAGGTGGCATCCAGGCCCAAACGTGCCGCAGCGGCCCAATAACGCACCGCGTCGGCGCCGAACTGCTTGATCGGCTTGTCTGGCACAACTACGTTGCCCTTGGACTTCGACATCTTCTTGTGATCCGGATCAAGAATCCATCCAGACAGGGTGGCATTGGCCCACGGCAGACACTTGTTCTCGAGATGCGCGCGATCCACGGTGGAGAACAGCCAGGTGCGGATGATGTCCTGACCCTGCGGACGCAGATCCATCGGGAAGGTGGCGTTGAAAATCGCTTGGTTCTCTTCGCCTGGCTCTTCCCAGCGGGTCACGATCTGCGGGGTGAGCGACGAGGTCGCCCACGTATCCATGATGTCAGGTTCGGCGGTGAAGCCACCGGGCACGTCGCGCTGGTCCTCGCTGTAGCCTTCCGGCACATCGTCGGTCGGATCGATCGGCAGGCGGTCCTCGCTCGGCACGATCGGATGATCGTAATCGGCGGTGCCATCTTCCTTCACCGGATACCACAGCGGGAACGGCACGCCGAAGAAGCGCTGACGGGAGATCAGCCAATCGCCATTCAGGCCGTTCACCCAGTTTTCGTAACGCACGCGCATGAAATCAGGATGGAAGTTCAGTTCGCGACCGCGTTCGATCAGTTCGGCGTTCAGCTTCTGATCGGTGCCGCCGTTCTTGAGGTACCACTGGCGGGAAGTGACGATTTCGAGCGGCTTGTCACCCTTCTCGTAGAAGTTCGTCATACGCTTGGTCGGAGTCGGTTCGCCGTCAAGATCGCCGGATTCGCGCAGTGCGTCGACGATGATCTTGCGTGCGGAGAATGTCGTCTTGCCGGCGGTTTCCTGGAAGATGCGCTTGCCTTCCTCGTCTTCGATCCAGTCCGGGGTGTCCATCACGATGCGTCCGTTGCGCTGGATGATGGAACGCAGCGGCAGGTTCAGATCACGCCACCACTCAACGTCGGTCACGTCACCGAACGTACAGCACATGGCGATACCTGCGCCCTTGTCCATTTCCGCGGCCTTGTGCGCCAGAATCGGCACCTTCACGTGGAACAGCGGGGAGTAGACGTACTGGCCGAAATACGGCTTGTAACGCTCGTCATCCGGGTGCGCGATCAGTGCGCCGCAGGCTGCCAGCAGTTCCGGACGGGTGGTTTCGATGTAGATCGGAGTGCCGTCTTCGAAGCGGAACGCCACCTTGTGGTAGAAGCCCGGATATTCGCGGGATTCCAGCTCGGCCTGGGCCACTGCGGTCTGGAAGGTCACATCCCACAGGCCCGGAGCGTCTTTCTGATACGCTTCGCCGCGGGCCAGATTGCGCAGGAACGCCTTCTGGGCCACGCGCTGCGGGTGCTCGCCGATGGTGTGGTAGGTCTGCGTCCAGTCGATGGACAGGCCGAGGGAACGCCACAGCGCCTCGAACTGCTTCTCATCCTGGGCGGTGAGCTTCTCGCACAGTTCGATGAAGTTCTTACGGGAGATCGGAACCTGATCCTTGGCGTCGATCTTCTTGCCATCGGTGCCTTCGAACGGCGGCACGAAATCAGGATCGTACTTGAGGGAGGTGTCCACACGCACGCCGTAATAGTTCTGCACACGGCGTTCGGTTGGCAGGCCGTTGTCGTCCCAGCCCATCGGGTAGAACACGTCGTAGCCGTTCATGCGCTTGAATCGCGCGATCACATCGGTATGCGTGTACGAGAACACGTGGCCCACGTGCAGGTGGCCGGAAACGGTGGGCGGCGGGGTGTCGATGGAATACACGGCCTTGCGGTCGCGGGTGCCCTGGAACTTGTAGACTTCGCTTTCGTCCCAGACTTCGCGCCACTTGTCTTCGAGGCCGTCCACGCCGACCTTGTCGGGCAGCGGCGTGAGGTTCGCGTTGATGGTAGTATCTTGGCTTTCAGTCATAAACGCTAGTCTAGAAAGCGAATGTGACAACTTACGGAACTGCAGCCGAATGCCGAAATCGCAAGAAAATCAGCGCAACACACGGATTGTCCGCAGTGTTCGGCGATTGATTGACAATCGCGGGAAAATCACTGCAACTTCACTCTGCTCAACGGCAGCAGACGGTCGGTCAGATTTTTCGGATATCCCTGCAATTGGTCGCTTACCGCCATGAAATTCTTGCGCGTGTACAGCCAGTCGCTTGCCGCATCTTCGCTGACGGCGCGTGCATACGTGCGCATGCGTGCCTGATAATCGTCATCATTGGTGGCCGCCATCGCGTCCGCATATGCCTGCTGCACATCGCCGTTCTCATAATGGAACACGCTCTGGCCGTCGGTGAATACGCTCGCATCGTTTTCGCCGCTCATGGTGGTGAGCGCGATATTGTAGGTGCCCGCGTTCATGCGTTCCGTGACTTGCGCCGCGGAATCGAGCACTTCCAGATTGACGCCGATATTGAGCTGTTCGATCGCCGATTTCACGGTGTTGCCGATCTGCTCATATTCCTTGGGCACCAGCAGATCGATATCGGCGATATAGTATGCGCCGAAATAGCTGCGCATCTGCTGGCCCTGCTCAAGATTGTAGGGGAACAGTTCGCTCAGATCCTCATACCCGTCTTCCAGCGGGCTTATCGGGCCTCCGAGCGGCGAATAGGCGTCCGGAGCGTCTTTGGCGATGGTCTGCGCGTCGATGGCGTATCTCGTCATTTTGCGGATCTGCTCGTCGGAGAACGGGCTTTCGGTGCCGTTATTGAAGGCGAGCATCACTTTGTCGAAGCTGATGCCGCTGTCGGAGTTGATGCCGCTTTGCTGGTTGAGCTCATCGGCGGCAGACGCGCTCAACGGCAATGCCATGCTGATTTTCTTGGCTTCCATGGCGCTGACCAGCGAATCTTCGGAAGCGTAGTAATACAGCGTTATTTGCGATGCGGCGGCTTTGGTGCCCCAATACGAGTCGTTGCGCTGCAGCACGATCTGTGTTTTCGACGAGGCTTCCACGGTGAACGGTCCCGATCCCACGGCTTTCTTGCCGTAATTCGCCGTGCTTTCCTCATCGTAAACAATGCCGGCACGCCCGCTCAACGCGCGCAGCAGGCACGGATTCGGCTGATTGAGGGTGATGACCACCGTTTTTTCGTCGGGATTGGTGATTTCCTTGAGACTACCAAGTTGGTCGGATCCCACGTAATTGTTGTTGATGACGTTTTGCAGCGACCAGACCACGTCGGACGAGTCGAGCTTGTGTCCGTTGGAGAAGGTCACGTTGCTGTTGAGCGTGAACGTGTAGGTCAGTCCGTCGTCGGAAATCTGCCATGATTTCGCGATTGACGGCTGCAGTTTGTTGGTTTCGCTGCGTGACACCAGGGTTTCGTACACGTTTTCGAGCAGCGCCTGCTCCAGCGCGGTGCCCTGTTCGGTGCGGATGTCGAGCGATTCCGGCGCGCTGCCCTGAATGCCGATGGCCACGGAGGAGTCGGAAACGAGCGTGGTGAAGGAGGTAATCGGATTTTTGCGGTTCGTCAGCGACCAGCCCAGCCAGGTCATGACGCTGAGCATGATGGCGACGCCGAAAAAGATCAGCCATCGCGTGATTTCGGCTTTCAGCTTGGCTTCCCGCCCGTTTTCTTCTTCCATGGTGTCTTCCATGGTGCTGAGTCTAGTTGGCACAGGCTACAGCGGGCATGCGCGTTACGCTGCGAATGCGCTCGGACAGGTGTCGTTAAGGGGGCAGTTGAGGCAGTCGGGCTTGCGCGCATGGCATATGGCACGACCATGCAATATCAGCCTGTGAGACAGGTCCGTCCACTCTTCGGGCGGGAAGCAGGCGGTGATCTCTCGTTCGATGGCTTTGGGGTCGGGGGAGCCGCTCGCCCAGTCCGAACGCCAGCGCAGCCGCCCGGTCACACGGATCACATGCGTGTCGACAGGGAATCCCGGCACGCCAAAAGCATTGCCAAGCACCACGTTCGCGGTTTTGCGCCCGACCCCGGGCAGACTTGTCAAAGCATCCATGGTTTGCGGCACCTCGCCGTCGAACCGTTCGCACAATGCGTAAGAAAGTCCGATGATGTTCTTTGCCTTCGTATGATGAAATCCGATGGAATGAATGATGCTTTCCACGTGTTCGGGATTGGCGCTCGCAAGTGCGGCCGGTCCCGGATATTCGCCGAATAATTCCGGTGTGACCATATTCACGCGTTTGTCGGTGGTTTGCGCGCTTAGCACGGTCGCCACCAGCAGCTCAAACGGGTTTGAAAAATTCAGCGCGCATTTCGGATGCGGAATTTCCTCGC
>OLSC01001817.1_pt1 | contig 17433 bp, 15 predicted proteins | sample 1672881 | NCBI WGS metagenome assembly OLSC01 (sample SAMEA3136733, study PRJEB25190) | human gut metagenome | biome: human gut; feature: human-associated habitat; material: faeces | place: Austria | collected 2013
GTTCCCATTCCGAACACAGTAGTTAAGCTCGTTTACGGTGACAATACTTGGCTGGCGACGGCCCGGGAAGATAACTCAACGCCTACATCTAAGCAGCAACGAAAGTTGCTGCTTTTTCTTTTGCATAAAATGCAGGAGAATCTTTTCTTTTTTCCGATTTTCCTGTACAATAGAACTATCGAAGAATTTTTCGCCTGCTGTCGAAAAATCCACTGTTTCGTCGGCAGACCGATCAACGGAGGGAGAAATGTTATGTCGATTCAGGAAAACTGCCGTGTTGTAGAAAATACACGGCTGGGCGAGGGTCTGTATCTGATGGTGCTGGACGCGCCGGAAATCGTTAAACTGACGCAGTGCGGCCAGTTCGTCCACATTGCATGCGGTGAGGGTCATCTGCTGCGCCGCCCGATTTCGATCTGCACCTGGCAGGGCAGCCATCTGCGCATTGTTTTTCAGGTAAAGGGCGACGGCACGAAGTGGCTGAGCGAACGCAAGGTCGGCGATGTGCTCGACGTGCTTGGACCGCTCGGACACGGCTTTGATGTGCAGGCACTGGGCGACCGTCCGATCTTTATCGGCGGCGGCATTGGCGTACCGCCGATGCTTGGATGTGTTCGCACGGCAGTAGAAAAGGGTGCACAGCCTGCCGCAATCCTCGGTTTCCGCAACGAGGGTGCGGTGATCCTTGAGGGCGACTTCCGTGATGAATGCGAGACCTTTGTCACCACCGACGACGGCACCTACGCGCGTCACGGCTTTGTCACCGATGTGCTGAAGGAGCAGGTGGCAGGTGCGACCGGCGTGGCTGCCTGCGGTCCGAAGCCTATGCTGAAGGCGATTGCGGCGATTGCAAAGGAAGCCGGCGTGCCCTGTCAGGTTTCGATGGAGGAGCGCATGGGCTGCGGCATCGGTGCCTGTCTGGTGTGCGCGTGCGCGCTCAAGTCGGAAAACGGCGAAACCCGTTACGGTCATGTCTGCAAGGACGGTCCGGTATTCAATGCTGAGGAGGTCGAGTGGTAATGGCAGATTTAAGAGTGAACTTTTGCGGCGTTGAGCTGAAAAACCCGATTACGACCGCATCCGGCACCTTTGGTTTCGGCCATGAGTACGGCGAATTTTTTGACCTGTCCCAGCTTGGCGGCATCGGCGTGAAGGGTCTGACACCGACCGAGCGTCTCGGCAATCCGGCGCCGCGCATCGCGGAGACCCCGCAGGGTATTCTCAACTGTGTCGGTCTGCAGAACCCGGGCATTGACCGCTTCATCGAGGAGCAGATTCCGTTCCTGCGCCGGTACGACACCAAAATTATCGCCAACGTCTCCGGCAACACGGTCGAGGAGTACGAGGGCATGGTCGAGAAGATTTCGGATGCGGATGTTGACCTTATCGAGATGAACATCTCCTGTCCGAACGTAAAATGCGGCGGCATGGCATTCGGCACCCAGCCGAAGATGGTCGAGGAGGTCGTTTCGGCAGCCAAGGCCAAGGCGAAGAAGCCGCTGATCGTCAAGCTGTCCCCGAATGTCACCGATATTGCGGAGATTGCACGCGCGGCGGAGTCCGCAGGTGCGGACGCGCTTTCGCTCATCAATACACTGCTCGGTATGCGCATTGATATCGAAAAGCGCAAGCCGATCCTGTCCAACGTAATGGGCGGTCTGTCCGGTCCGGCGGTGTTCCCGGTTGCGGTTCGCATGGTATATCAGGTGCGCAAGGCGGTTTCCGTGCCGATTCTCGGCATGGGCGGTATCCGAACCGGACGTGATATTGTCGAAATGATGCTTGCGGGCGCAGACGCGGTTGCCATGGGTACGGTGATGTTCAATGACCCGACCGCTCCGGTTAAGGCGCTTGCCGAGCTGAACGAGTGGCTGGATGCACACGGCGTGAAGTCTGTCACCGAGCTGTCCGGCGCGGTCGAGGTAGGCTGATGACAACCACGGTCTACATCATCCGCCATGCAGAGGCCGAGGGCAACGTCTACCGCCGCTGTCACGGGCAGTACGATGCGCTGCTCACGACCCGCGCGTACAAGCAGCTGCCGTATCTGGCGAAGCGGTTTGAGAATGTGCCGCTTGCGGCGGTTTACTCGTCCGACCTGTTCCGCGCACGCGTAACGGCTCAGGCTGTGGCAGAGCCGCATCATCTCTCGGTGGAGACCCGACCGGTGCTGCGCGAGATTGATATGGGAGACTGGGAGGACATTCCGTGGGCCGAGCTGCCGCACACATGGCCTGAGCAGTACGCGCTGTGGTGTGCCCGTCCATGGGAAGCAGCGCCGCCGCACGGCGAGACGGTCATGCAGGCCGGTCAGCGCATGCTGGACGGCGTGCGCGCGATTGTGCGTGAAAATGAGGGCAAAGAGGTCGCAGTAGTGACGCACGGCAGTGCGATTCGCGGCATGCTGACGATTGCACACGGCTTTGCACCCGAACAGATGGGCGAAATCGGCTGGGGTGACAACACCTGTGTTGCCAAGCTGGAATTTGACGAAAACGGCAATATCGACGTGGTTTACGAGAATGATGCCTCGCATTTGCCGCAGGAATACTCCACGTTTGCGTCCATTGGCTGGACGAATACCAAGGGTATTCCGGCGTCGCCGCAGATCTGGTTCCGCCGCGCTGACCCAAAGAATCCACAGGATGTGGATAAAATTGTGGGATTCATGCGTGAGCTGCATAGGAATGCCTACGGCACGGATGCAAACCTCGATCCAGATGCGCTCATCCGCGATGTAGAGCGGGCACAGAAGGTTTCGCCGCGGGCGTGCACCTTCGGCTGTTTGGAAAGCGGGGAAGAGGCCGCGCTCGTTTACCTGAAAACCTGGTGGGAGGAGCAGCCGGAGATCGGTCTGGTCGGCGGCTTCTGCATTGCCGGTGACTACCGCGGCTGCGGTCTGAGCGGACAGATTCTCGGTCAGGCCATCAGCGTGTACCGTGCGCTCGGCAAGCGCGAGCTGTGTGCTCGTGTTGCCGAGAAAAACATGCGTGCACAGGGTTTTTATCATAAATTCGGTTTCCTGCAGCGCGGCGAGTACCGCGATGAGAACGGATTGCATTATCAGATGGTAAAGCCGATTTCGGTCGAATAAATAGGAAAAGCGCTCTGTTTTTGACAGAGCGCTTTTTGATTCGCAATGAGAAATTAGCAGTTAGTAATTGTATACGGCAGCGGAAAAGAAATCCTTTTCGGCTGCTTTTCGATTTTACAGCTTGAGCAGAACCGCACTGTATCGCGGCAGCGCAACCGTACACAGACTATCCTTGCGGGAGACGGCAAGCGTCTCTCCGGTGCCGCCGAACTCCGCGGCATTGCTGTCAAGCAGAATCGTAAACTTCGGCAGGGAAGCGGTGAATTTCTGTTCGCTGTCCGCAAAATTGCACAGGGCGAGCAGCGTTTCTCCGTTTGCACGGCGCTCCATGCCGAATACGCAGGGCGCATCCGCATGATTTTCCACCCACCGGAAATTATCCGGCGCATAATCTGCGTGCAGCGCGGGATTCTCCACATAAGTTTTGCACAGGCTGTGGAAAAATCGGTGGAACGGACGTTCTGCCAGTGCCCAGTCCAGTGTACCGGCTTCGCTCCATTCGTACAGCTGACCCAGCTCGTTGCCCATGAAATTCAGCTTTTTACCCGGATGCGTGAACATATACAGATACATCACACGCGCCTGCGCATACTTGTCGCATTCGTCCGCGCCCCACATTTTCTGCACGATTGCCGCCTTGCCGTGCACAACCTCGTCGTGCGAGAGCGGCAGCAGGTAGTGCTCGTTGGCAAAATAGTGCATCGACCAGAGCAGCTTGCCATGGTCGCGCGGACGCAGATCCGGCTGGGTTTGGCAGAACTCGAGCGTATCGTGCATCCAGCCGAGATCCCACTTGTAGTCGAAGCCCAAGCCGCCCTCGTCCACCGGACGGGTGACACCGGGATAGGCAGTCGAGTCCTCAGCGATGAGCAGAGCAGAGGGATGGCGGGCTTTCAGACCGCGGTTCATATTTTTGAGGAATTCGAGCGTGTCGCCGTTGACGCCGCGCGCGGGATCGCCCTGCCAGTAGATCAGGCGCGAGACCGCATCCATGCGCAGACCGTCAAAATGAAACTCAGTGAGCCAGTAATCGGCCGCAGACTGCAGAAAACAGCGTACTTCCCGTCTGGAATGAATGAAATTGTAGCTGCCCCATTCACTTTCGCCGACCGCGCTGTGCGGGTACTCGTACAGGTGCGTGCCGTCGTATTTCGCCAGACCGTAGGAGTCTACGGCAAAGTGTACCGGTACAAAATCCATGATCGCACCGATACCGGCATGATGCAGTTTGTCAATCAGCATTTTCAGCTGTGCCGGCGTGCCGTAGCGCGAGGTCGGAGCAAAAAATCCGGTGTTCTGGTAGCCCCAGGAGCCGTCAAACGGGTGCTCGGACAGCGGCAGAAACTCCACATGCGTGTAGCCGTTTTCCTGCAGATAGGGAATCAACCGGCGGGCGATTTCATCGTAGGTGTACCAGCCGTTTGCGTCGTCCGGATTACGCATCCACGAGCCGAGGTGCATTTCGTAGATATTAAGCGGTGCGTCCGGCGAAGCCGTGCGGCTGTTCATCCACGCTTCGTCTGTGAAGCGGTACTCCTCGAGGTCGGTGATGATCGAGCAGCAGGCAGGCCGCAGTTCCATTGCAAAGCCGTAGGGATCGCAGTGCTCGGTGACAGAGCCGTCCGGGCCGTAGATGCGGTATTTATAAAACTGGCCTGCGCGGGCGTCCGGCACAGAGACCGACCAGAAGCCGCTGCGGCCGTCCTGTACCAGATCGGTCTCGGTCCAGCCGTTGCACGCGCCGGTCAGCGTAATGCGGCTGGCATTGGGCGCAAAGGTACGGAAAACGACAGCGTTTTGCTCTATGTGAGCGCCAAACCAGCGGTAGGCGTCGAAAATTTCGCCTGTGAAGAATTGGTGCTGATTCATGGAAGCACTTCCTTTCTTTTTCCCTTAACGGGGGATGGTCGCTTGCGAAGCGAGCGGAATCTTGCCTACGCGGCAGGCGCACAAGAGGGCAGACACCAAGGTTTCCACCCTCTGATTTTCTCCCCTTTCCTGAGAGGGCATGGTGGTTGTTCAGAACTGAGACTATGAGGGAACGGCAGAGGATTTCTTCTACCGCAGGACGTGCTTTGCGCGTCCATGTATCCGCATATTCGCAGTGTCGGATAGATTACTGCTACACATGCGGTATAATCAACGCAGAGTGCGGCATGACAGTGCCGCACAAATCTTTAACGTGTTATACCGGAAGGCACCTGCGAATTTAGGTGTTGGTACAGTTTATCTTCGTAGGTGCCGTCCGTCATATTCAGACGAACGAATTGCGCGACACTGCTATCCCCCAGGGGACCTTCTCTTGCCCTTCGGGCAATTCACCTTGTGTCGCGCCTGCGGAGACGGAACCGCATGTGTAGCAGCAGAGTATCTGACACTGCGTATAGGCAGGGGAATGGGAGCACACTGTGCTCCCCTACGGAAGAAAAAATCCTCTGCCGTTCCCCTTTTCGGAGCGGTCTCGTCTCTCCGATTTTCGCCGTGCCCTCTAAGGGAAAGAGGAAGATTCACAAGAAGGAGAAAACCGCAGGTTGTCTCCTTCTTGTGCCCTCGCCGGGCAGGCGCCCCCCCCCCGCTGGAGTCAGCGGCACTGGCATATTCATACATCCAGTATAGAATACATCCACGTTAAACGCAACCGTCAAAACTGTACAAAGTGTCCGTTAAATAAAAATGAACCGATATGCCGCTTTGCGGCTCTTATACTCGGGTGCGTCGAAGGACGCGGATTTCACTGAAAATAAAATGAACCGAGTCCAAACTGGCTGCTCTTATATACAGACGCACCCAGGGAAAGGATAGAAAGTTATGAACGATAAAGAGCTTGTCAGCCGCATGCAGCACGGCGATATGCAGGCGTTCGACGAGCTGTACGAGCGCTACAAGGACGATGCATACCGCCTTGCGTGCCTGATCACCGGCAGCAGGACGGACGGCGAGGATCTGGCGCAGGAGGCCTTTGTCACCTGTGCGCAGTCCATCAAATCGCTGCGGGACGGCAGCAAATTCCGGCCGTGGCTGCTCAAAACGCTTTCCCGTGCGGCATGGAAGTACTGCCGCAAAGCCAAACGGGAAACGCCGGTCTCAGAGTTTTTTGACGCAGGCGAGAGTGAAAGCGCACTGTCCGCCGTGCTGCGGACGGATGAGCAGCGCCGCCTGTATGCTGCACTCGATACGCTGGACGAAAAACGCCGCGTGACCGTGGTGCTGTATTACTTCGATGATCGCTCGGTGCGCGAGATCGCGCAGGCGACCGGCGTGACCGAGGGAACGGTGAAATCCCGCCTTTTTTCCGCTCGCCGTCATCTGCGGCAGGCGCTGACCGAAGAACGGAAGCCGAAGGAGGCTGCAAATCATGGATGAAATCAAAATGGAACGTGAAATCAAGGAAATGCTGCACCAGTGTGCAGATGAGCTGCATGCACCGGATTCGATGCAGGCGCGCGTCAAATTCGCACTGAACAATGCACCGGCACGCAAGCGTCATCTGTGGAGCAAACGCTTTGTGGCGGTTGCCGCTGTCGCTGCGATTGCGGTGACCGGCGCATTCGCCGCCGGCGGCATGGGCGGCATTTTCAGTCAGGGCTGGTCTGACCAGCGGCTGGATCTGTCGAGCACGCAGGCGCATCTGGCTGATGCCGGTGTAGCGCTCACGCTGCCGGACAAGATTGGCGAGTATACGTTCAGCTACGGCTCTGATGTGGATACCACCGCACGGAATGACATGGGCGAGACCGAAAAAGTCAGCGAGGTGGATGCAACCTATACGAAGGATGGCGCGAAGCTGAATCTGTCCGCGCACAAGAGCTACACCGTGTTCACCGAGGACGAGATGGAGAATCCGGTTCCGGCAACGACTGCCGAGGTAAACGGTGTTACGCTGACCTATCGCGATGCGCACTACCGCTTCGTTCCGGCCGATTACGAGGAGTCTGACGAGGAAAAGCAGCAGGAGAAGTCCGGCGAACTTGTTATCAGCTATGGCTCAGACGAGGTGGAGGATAAAATGTTCCAGTCCGTGCTCTGGGAGCAGGACGGCGTGACCTACCTTATCAGCGGCTTCGATACCGGTTTGGATGCACAGACCATGTTCGATATGGCAGCTGAGCTTGTAAAATAAATCACAGCAGACGAAATTTCACGAAAAAAGCATCGGAAACGCAGTTTCCGATGCTTTTTTATGCTTAGGGAGATGGTTTACTCCACCGAAATGATGTAGTAGTAAACCGGCTGACCGCCGTCGATGACGTTGATCTCCATCTCCTTGTTTTCCTTGTGCAGCAGGTTCTCAACCTCAGCGGCCTGCTCCTCAGTAACGCCTTCGCCGAAGATAACGGTTGCAAACGCGCTGTCGTCGGAGACCATCTCTCGCGCCAGCTTCTTGATGACCGAGGTTTCCTTGCCATTGGCGCACAGCTTGCCCTCGCACAGCGACAGATACTCACCCTGCTTGATCTTCTTGCCGTCAAACTCGCTGTCGCGGGCCGCGTAAGTCACCTGACCGCTGCGGACGTGCTTTGCCGCGTCCAGCATAGCAAGCGCCAGCTCGCTGTCCTGCTCGGCTTCCAGATCGACCGCCAGCATGGCCGAAATACCCTGCGGGATGGTCTTGGTCGGCACGACGATCACCTTTTTCTCCTCGGAGAGATGAACCGCCTGCTCGGCAGCCATGATGATATTCTTGTTGTTCGGCAGCACGAAAACGATTTCCGCCGGAACGGCATCGACAGCGTGCAGAATGTCGTCGGTGGACGGGTTCATGGTCTGGCCGCCCTGTACCACAACGTCTGCGCCAAGGTCGGTAAACAGGGTTTTGAGACCCTCACCGGCAGCAACGGCTACAAAGCCAAACTTCTTCTCTGCGGGGACGATCACGCGCTCCTTGGGCGCATCCGCTGTGCCCTCAATGACCTTGGCGGTGTGCTGCTCGCGCATGTTTTCGATCTTAACGGTCAACAGCGGACCGAATTTCAGGCCCTCCTCGAGCGCCTTGTTCGGCTGGTCGGTGTGAACGTGTACCTTGACGATATCATCATCCTCGACAACCACCAGCGAATCGCCGATTTCGTTCAGAATGGAGCGCAGACGAGCAACATTTCGTGCCTTGTCCTTGCGGGATGCGATGAACTCGGTGCAGTAGGTGAAGGTGATGTCCTCGTCGTTGATCGCAGCGAAGTCTGCGGTGGACTTGGTCGGCTCTGCCGCAACAGCACGTTCCTTGTGGATGCCGCGCAGCGCGTCCAGCATGCCCTCGAAGATGGTGATAAAGCCGAAGCCGCCGGCGTCAACCACGCCTGCCTTTTCGAGCACCGGATTCTGATGAACGGTTTCCTCAAGTGCGGTGTGGCCCTGCTCGATGATCGCTGCCAGAACCTGCTCTGCGGTGAGCGTCGGCTCGGCCTGACACAGCTCGACCGCGTGCTGTGCCGCAACGCGCGATACGGTCAGGATGGTGCCCTCAGCGGGCTTCATAACCGCCTTGTAGGCGGTGTCTACGCCCTCGCGCAGCGCAAGCGCGAGTGTGCGGCCGTCGGCCTCGTCGGTCTCGCGCAGCTTTTTCGCCATGCCGCGGAACAGCAGCGACAGGATAACACCCGAGTTGCCGCGCGCGCCGCGCAGCAGCGCGGAAGCGGTCGCATCCGCCGCTTTGGCGAGGGTCGGCTCGGCGAGCTTTTCCATCTCAGCCATTGCGGAACCCATCGTCATGGACATATTCGTGCCGGTATCGCCGTCCGGTACCGGGAATACGTTCAGTTCGTTTGCCTGTTCCTTCTTTTCTGCAATGGCGAGTGCGCCCTCGATTACCATGGATCGGTACAGCGCACCGTTGATTTTCTGATCTGCCATTTATCTAACTCTCCTAAAAGTAACCGCGCAGTTGCGCGTAATAAGATTTCGGTTTGCTTGCAAACCGTAAACGCATGACAGGATTTCCTTAGGGTAATCCGAGTCATTGGTTCCGTCCGCAGACGTCCGCGGTTGTACCGCGGAATTCAAACAGCGGCGTTATGCCGCAACAAAACCCGCGACATGAGCGTGGGTTTTGTTACTCCGACTCAGCGCCCTTGGGGCGCGTCGTTCGGGTATCGGAAGTCAGTTTCTACGGAACTGACTTCCGTATATAGGGGACTTGCGAAGTCCCCTATAGGTGTCAGTCCGCCTTGATGCTCTCTACATAGATATCGACGTTCTTTACGTCCACACCGGTCAGGCGCTCAACATGATAGCGTACCTCGCCGATGATAGAGCGGCAGACGGTGGCAATATTCACGCCGTGCTCGACTGCAATGTGCAGGTCGATGTTGACACCGCCGTCCACAGCCTCGGTGACCTTTACGCCGCGTGACTGATTTTCCAGTCCGAGCAGGTGTGCCAGTCCGTCCGACATGGAGCGGATGGTCATGCCTTTGACACCGAAGCAGGAGGATGCTGCGTAACCAGCAATGCCGGCCAGCACCTCGTTGGTAATGTCGATATATCCGAGATCGGTCTTGATGGTCATATAAAAACCTCCCTGCGAGTTAAGGCAGAATGCGTCTGCCCCGCAATAATCAATACTTTTGCTGTTTATATGATATAACAAAATCATGTAAAATACAAGCAATGCGGTGATGAAACTGCGTTATTTTTCAACACGGCGGCAGAAAAATGGATAAATTGAAGAATAGTGTCGATTAACGCGGAAAATTCGTGCAGGTTAATGCAAACAAATGTTTGCTTATTGCAGCGGATTGCGGTATAATAAGGATAAAATTACGAACGTATGTTCCGACGGAAACAGCGAGGAGTGCCGAAAATGAAGAAGATTTCCGCCAAACAACAGCAGATACTGGATTATATAAGCAGTTATTCCCTTGAACACGGCTATCCGCCTTCGGTGCGTGAGATTGGTGCAGAGATGGGACTGCGGTCGCCGTCCACCGTGCATGCGCACCTGAAAAAGCTGCAGGAGGCCGGTTATCTGGAGCCGAATGAGCATAAATCGCGTGCGCTGACGCCGGTCAGCGGTCCTTCCATGGTGCCGCGCGTGCCGATTCTGGGCCGCGTCACCGCCGGTATGCCGATCCTCGCGGTAGAGGAGCATATCGGCTATGTGCCGTTCGAGCCGGCAGCGGGCGGCGGCGAGTATTACGCGCTGCGTATTCGCGGCGATTCGATGATCGGCGTGGGAATTATGGATGATGATCTGGTCATTATCCGGCAGGATATACAGGCGCGCAACGGCGACATCGTGATCGCGCTGCTCGAGGATGAGGCTACCTGCAAGACGCTCAACATCACGCCGGACGGCGTATGGCTCATGCCGGAGAATCCGGTGTATCCGCCGATCAACGGCACCGGATGCCAGATTTTGGGCGTGGTCAAGGCGGTTTACCGCGAGTATTGAGAGCAGCTTTTTTCAGTCCGGCTGAGCGGGGGACGTGAACTGCCGCAGGCGTGTTCGCTCCTAACGGGCGGGAGGTTTTTCGCTTGAAATCAAGCGGGGGATTTCGCCGTCTGTGGACGGCGGGAACGTCGCCGCGCCCCGCGGCGTGGGCAAGAGGGTAGACACCTGCGGTTTCTACCCTCTTAACTCCCGTTTCCCTTTATTTCTTAGTCTGGCGCAGATTGCCGACATGTGACCGCTCCGAAAAAAAGAACGGCAGAGGATTTTTTCTACCGTAGGGGAGCACAGTGTGCTCCCATGCCGAGACCTATTCGCAGTGTCAGATAAATTACTGCTACACAGGTCGGCTGCTCTCTGCAGAGTGCGGCATAACAGTGCCGCACAACTCGTAAGTCTGGATATTACGTCCAGCACCTGCGAAGATAAATTGTACCGAATGTCTAAATTCGCAGGTGCCGTCTGTTACAACGTGCTAAAAATTTGTGCGGCACTGTTATCCCGCACCTTGCGTATATGAAACCGCCTGTGTAGCAGTACGTTGTCTGTGGACTGCGGATATTTTACGAAACGAACGTAAGAGTAACCCGACTGCCGTTCCTCTATTTTCGAAGCGGTCGCCGCTCTCCGATTTTCGCCAGACTAAGAAATAAAGGAAACTGGAGTCCCAAGAGGATAGAAACCTTGGTGCCTATCCTTTTGGACCTCCTCGCCGTCCGGACGGCTCCCATTCCCAGTTCTGCGGGTGCAGAAAACCCCATTGCAAGCTAACAATAATAACCGATTCAATCCCACGCATAGAATTCCATTCAGGAAGTGAAACTAATGAAAATCATCGGCTTGACCGGCGGCAGCGGCACAGGCAAAGGCACGGTCGCGGCGCGGATGCGCTCGCTCGGCGCGGGCTGGGTGGACGCGGATGCCGTCTATCGCACGCTCTGTGCGGAGAACCGAGAAATGCTGTCCGCGCTCGATACCGCCTTCGGCGGCGTAACCGACGCGAACGGCGTACTTGACCGTCCGAAACTCGCGAAAATCGTGTTTTCCGACCCTGCAAAGCTGCAGCAGCTCAACGAAATCACCACACCGTATATCCGCAAGGCGTCTCTCGATGCGATTCACGCGCAGAGCGCGTGTCCCATCGTGCTGTACGATGCGCCGACCCTGTTTGAAGCCGGTGCGGATGACTTCTGCGACAAAATCATCGCTGTGCTCGCGCCGCACGACACGCGCGTTGCCCGCATCATCGAGCGGGACGGTCTGTCCAATGAAGCCGCACGCACCCGCATCGATGCGCAGCCGAACGACATGTTTTACCGCGAAAAATGCGATTTTATCATCGAAAACAACGGCGATCTCGATATGCTGTATCGGGACACCGATGCTTTATACAGTCAACTCATTAAGTGATTCGGATTAAAAAAGGAGAATGCAACATGACTTCCGAACAGCTTTTTTACGACAAAAAGACCGGCTTTGACCGTCTGACCGACGAGGACAAGCAGGGCATTCAGACCTACGCCGAGGGTTACAAAAAATTCCTTGACGAGAGCAAAACCGAGCGTGACGCTGTGCTGGAAATCGCCCGCATGGCTGAGAGCAAGGGCTTCCGTGCCTGGACGCGCGATGACACGCTTCGTCCGGGCGACAAGATCTACCGCATCAACCGTCACAAGGGCATCATGCTGGCTGTTATTGGCGAAAAGAGCCTCGCCGAGGGCGTGCGCCTGACCGCCGCGCACCTCGATGCGCCGCGTGTTGATATCCGCACCGTGCCGCTGTACGAGGACAACGGCATGGCGTTCTTCAAGACCCACTACTACGGCGGCATCAAGAAGTATCAGTGGACGGCCATTCCGCTCGAGCTGCGCGGCGTTGTCTGCGTGTGCGAGAACGGCGAGGTCAAGCGCGTGCAGGTGCGCGTAGGCGACAAGCCGACCGACCCGAAGTTCGTTATCACCGATCTGCTGCCGCACCTTGCTACCGAGCAGATGACCCGCAAGGCGACCGAGGTGATCAAGGGCGAGGGTCTGAACATCCTCATCGGCTCGGTTCCGAGCGAAACCGTGGACGAAAAGTGCAGCGAGAAGATCAAACTCGCCATCATGGAGCACCTTAACCGCGAGTACGGCATGACCGAAGCGGATTTCCTCTCTGCCGAGCTGTGCTGCGTCCCGGCGTTTGGTGCCTGTGACATCGGTTTTGACCGCTCGTTTGTCGGCGCGTACGGCCACGACGACCGCGTTTGCTCCTACCCGGCGGCAACCTCTCTGTTCGACCTGACCGAGACTCCGGCACATACCGGCGTCTGCCTGCTGGTGGACAAGGAGGAGATCGGCTCGGACGGCGTAACCGGCATGCAGTCCCACGCGTTCGACACCTTTATGGCAGATCTGTGCCGCGCCCAGGACGTGCTGCTCGACGAGTGCTTTGAGAACTCGGTCTGCCTGTCTGCCGACGTTTGCAACGCCTTTGACCCGAACTATCCGGAGGTCTCCGAGAAGCGCAACGATGCGCGCGCAAACTGCGGCTTCGCGCTCGTCAAGTACACGGGCGCACGCGGCAAGTCCGGCACCTCGGATGCAACCGCTGAGCTGATGGCGCGCATCCGCTGCATCTTTGACAAGGCGGGTGTTATCTGGCAGACCGGTCAGCTTGGCAAGGTTGATCAGGGCGGCGGCGGCACGGTTGCCATGTACCTCGCAAACCGCAACATTGACACCGTAGACGCAGGCGTTCCGGTGCTCTCCATGCACGCACCGTTCGAGTGCATTGCCAAGCTGGATCTGTATATGGCATACAAGGGCTTTGGTGCGTTCTACCGCGATTAAACGAGATAAAACGGAGGTTTTACCATGCTGTTGATTCAAAACGGACGGGTTCTCGACCCGTATACGCAGATGGATGCGCTGTGTGATGTGCTGATCGGTGACGACGGCGTTATCGCGCAGGTGGCAGAGCACATCGACGCGCCCGCGGGCTGCACGGTGTATGACGCGAGCGGGCTGACGGTATCTCCCGGCTTTGTGGACGGCCATGTTCACTTCCGCGATCCGGGTCAGACCCAGAAAGAGGACGTGCTGACCGGTGCGGCGGCGGCAGCCGCGGGCGGCTATGCCACGGTAATCTGCATGGCGAACACCGTGCCGACCTGTGACACACCCGAGATTATCCGCTACGTTACCGACAAGGCGAAGGACTGTCCGGTGCAGGTTTTGCAGGCAGGCTCGGTCACCAAGGGCCTGAAAGGGCAGGAGCTGACCGACTTTGACGCACTGCTTGAAGCGGGTGCGCCGTGCCTGACCGATGACGGCATCAATCTGACGAGTGCGGCGCTGTGCCGCACCGCCATGGCGGAAGCCGCCAAGCGCGGCACGCTGCTCTCCTTCCACGAGGAGGAGCCGTCGCTCGTGCCGTCCCCGGGTGTGAACTACGGCTCGGCGGCCGCCAAGCATTTCGGCGTACCGGGCGCAATGGCGAGCGCGGAATCTGCAATGATCGGCCGTGACATTGCGCTGGCGCTCGATACCGGCGCACGCGTGCTGTTCCAGCACGTTTCGTCCGCGCAGTCGGTCGCGCTCATTCGAGCGGGCAAGGCGATGGGCGCGAAGATTTACGCCGAGGTCACGCCGCATCATCTGTCGCTGACCGAGGATGATGTGCCGGCACACGGCACTTATGCGCGCATGAATCCGCCGCTCCGCAAGGAGGCTGACCGTCAGGCGCTGATTGCGGCTCTGGCGGACGGCACCATCGACATGGTGGCAACCGACCATGCACCGCACACCGCCGAGGAGAAGGCCCGCGAGTTCGCGGAAGCGCCGTCCGGCATCACCGGCCTGGAAACCGCGTTCTCGGTGTGCAATACTTACCTTGTCCAGACCGGAAAGCTCACGCCGATGCAGCTTGTTGACCGCATGAGTAAGGCTCCTGCCGAGATTTACGGTCTGACCGACCGTGCTGTGCAGGCAGGCAATTTCGCCCGTCTGGTGCTGCTGGACTGGGATACTGAGAAGGTATACGAAACGTATAAATCCAAGGGAATCAACACGCCGTATACCGGTAAAAAACTCACCGGTTCGCCGAAGGCGATCGTTACCGGCACGAAAGTTACCGAATAAAGCCTGAAAAGGGACCCGAGAGGGTCCCTTTTTGACATTCTGCGCGGAAGTAAAAAACTTGCGAAAAAATTTGCAAAACCTATTGACAAATACGCTGTATCCGCGCTATAATATATAAGCTGATTGCGATAAACCATCCAAACAGCGTGTACCAGCATTTTATATTCCTCAATAGCTCAGTTGGTAGAGCATGCGGCTGTTAACCGCAGGGTCGTTGGTTCGAGTCCAACTTGAGGAGCCACTTTATAGGGGTATAGCTCAGCTGGTAGAGCATCGGTCTCCAAAACCGAGTGCCGTGGGTTCGATCCCTACTGCCCCTGCCAATGCTGCTATAGCTCAGTCGGTAGAGTGCATCCTTGGTAAGGATGAGGTCACCAGTTCAAATCTGGTTAGCAGCTCCATGAAGAACCGCTTGTAAGCGGTTCTTTTTTTATGAAAAAATCCGCAAATGAGGGAGAAAAAACAGATATGAAGCTGCGAAACTCTTTGCTTCTGCTGCTGACGGCCACCATCTGGGGTGTGGCGTTCGTGGCGCAGAGCGTCGGCATGGATTATGTCGGCCCGTTCACCTTTGTGTTCGCGCGCAACGTCATCGGCGGACTGGTCCTGCTGCCGGTCATCGCGGTGCTGGGCAAAAGTGGCGGCCCGCATCCGAAGCAAGCGCCCGAGGAGCGCCGCAAAGCCCGCAAAACGCTCGTTATCGGCGGTATGTGCTGCGGCACAGCGCTGTGCGCGGGCAGCATCACCCAGCAGTTCGCGCTGCTGTATACGCCGGTCGGCAAGGCCGGATTCCTCACCGCGTGCTACATCCTGATCGTGCCGTTGCTCGGCCTGCTGTTCGGCCGCAGATGCGGTGTGAAGCACTGGTGCGGCGTCGCGCTGGCGATGGCCGGGCTGTACTTCCTGTGCATGACGGGCGGCAGCTTCGGCTTCGCGATGGGCGACCTCATCGGTCTGTCGTGTGCGCTGCTGTTCTCCATCCATATCACAGTCATCGACCATTTTTCACCGATGGTGGACGGCGTGAAGATGTCCTGCATCCAGTTTTTCTTCTGTGCGATCTTATCGGGCATCGGTATGCTGATCTTCGAGCAGCCGAGCTTCGCGAACATCCTCGCGGCATGGAAGCCCATCCTGTATGCCGGTGCGATGTCGTCCGGCGTGGGCTATACCCTGCAGATTGTCGGTCAGAAGGGCATGAATCCGGCGGTAGCATCGCTTATCATGAGTCTGGAGTCGGTTATCTCGGTTATCGCAGGCTGGCTTATTCTCGGTCAGGCGTTGTCCGGCCGAGAGATCTTCGGCTGTGTGCTGATGTTTGGCGCTATCGTGCTGGCACAGCTGCCGGAACGGAAAAAACAGAGCGTATAATGCAAAAGACAGACGGAGAGACGGTTATTTACCGTCTCTTTTTTGCATTTTGTGCTCGCCAATCATCGTATAGAGCGCTTCCAGCGCATCCGAAAGCGTGCCGACCGCATCAATCAGTCCGAGTGCGGCGGCCTGATTGCCGGAGATCACGGTGCCGACATCGGCGGTCAGCTGACCGGTTTCGCGCATAAGCTGCTGCAGACGCTCGGCGGTGATATGTGAGTGCGAGGTGATGAAATCCACGATGCGCTCCTGAATTTTCGCCAGATACTCGAATGCCTGCGGCACAGCAATGATCGTGCCGTTCATCCGCACCGGATGAATGGTCATGGCGGCGGAAACGGCAATAAAGCTCTTTTTGGCGGCAACGGCCAGCGGTACACCGATCGAATGCCCGCCGCCGAGCACGAGCGACACGGTCGGCTTTTTCATGCCCGCGATCAGCTCAGCGATGGCAAGTCCGGCCTCCACATCGCCGCCGACCGTGTTGAGCAGAACCAGCAGACCGTCGATTTCGTCGGTCTGCTCAACTGCCGCAATCTGCGGGATGAGGTGCTCGTACTTGGTGGTTTTGTTCTGTGCGGGAAGTTCCATGTGGCCCTCGATCTGGCCGACAATGGTGATGCAGTGTATCGTTCCGCGCGATGTTTTTGCCGTAATCGAGCCGGTTTCCGCGATGGCATTCTGTTCCGGTGCGGCAATGGACGGGGTTTCTTCGGACATAGATGATCCCTCCTGAAGTGGTGAATTTGCCTTGCTCACAAGTTTTCCACAAGGTGCGGTGGATTATGCAGCGGTGGTTTTTCCACAGCCGATATTACAATGCGTAGTCGAAAAACCGAGATATACGGCGGCCTGCGAGGGTGTATACAAAAAGTTATCCACTTTATGCACAAGGTTATCCCCAGATACCCTGTGGAAAGTCCTGTGGATAAAGTGGATAGCCAGTTTTTGCGACAGGTTTTTACAGCGGTATCCTGCGGAGCAGGAATGAGAGCCAAAACTTGGCTCGGTGGTTCGCCGTACCTACGGCGGTGGGCACAAGGGTGGACACCAAGGTTTCCACCCTTGTGAATCCCGTTTCCTTTATTCCTAATCTGGCGAAAATCAGAGAGCGGCGACTGCTCCGAAAAGGGGAACGACAGAGGATTTTTTCTTCCGCATGGACGCGCGTTGCGCGCCATGTATCCACATATTCGCAGGGTCGGATACCGTGCTGCTACACAGACCGGCTGCTCTCCGCAGGCGCGGCATAATTGTGCCGCGCAACCCTTTGGCAGGTTATAATGCACGGCACCTGCGGGTTACACTTATCAACAGACTTTACCGTAGGGTGCGACGACTCGGCGCACCGTCTTTAACGAAAAACATATCGTAAACGTCTGCGGATACCAATTTACTTTATTCGTAGGGCGGGGTGCCCTCACCCCGCCGAGTATAGCGATGTGCAGATGGTTTACACG
>OLSC01001821.1_pt1 | contig 17386 bp, 12 predicted proteins | sample 1672881 | NCBI WGS metagenome assembly OLSC01 (sample SAMEA3136733, study PRJEB25190) | human gut metagenome | biome: human gut; feature: human-associated habitat; material: faeces | place: Austria | collected 2013
ATACCCCCATATAGGACTTTTATATTTCATTGTCCTATATGAGGGTAGCATATCATTTACCGGGGGCTTTTTGTATTGTAATCAAGAAACAATTAAGATATAATATCTATGTGGTGGAAATGATACGAAAGCTTGATACGAAAGCTAGATATTAAAATTAGATATTATATGAGATTAAGGGACGATAGAGATGAGGGTTGACAAAGAATTTGTGCTCCGGGAGATTGCCGGGGACTATATCATTATACCGACAGGAAAGACGGTGCTGGAATTTAACGGTCTGATCACGGTGAATGAAGTAGGTGTATCGATCTGGAATATGCTTCAGAAAGAAGTTACATTTGATAAACTGGTGCAAGGGATCCTGGACGAGTACGACGTAGAAGAGCAGATCGCAAGAGAAGATATCCGGGAGTTCCTGGATAAGCTGATTGCCGGAGGAATTCTGAAAGCAGATCATGAGGACAGAGATAATGAGCAGGATACATAATCAGTACAGGGAATTAGAGAGCAGTTATAACTACATAGATAAGACAGAATGCTTAGAGAAGGAAATCGAAAGATTTCCTTCTGTTTATATAGAGGGTGCTGCAGGTTGCGGAAAGACAACGATGATGCGGATGTTTCTTGAAAAACATCCGGAAGTGGATTATACAGTGCTCTGGATGGATGAAGATGAAAAATACGAAGAATACGAACGATATGTGGATAAGTACGTGGATAACTCAAGGTGGTTGATTTTAGAGAATGTACCGGAAGAGCTGCCGCTGCACACAGTCGGAATGATTAAAAGGAGTATCCGAAGATTAGGAGGACAAGACCGGATCATCCTGATTGGGAGGAACGAGATTCCGGATGCGCTGCTTGGCACATTCTGGAACCGTGAGATGGGATTGGTCACGCAGAACAGCATGCTGTTTGATCAGGATGAGGTCGAATGTCTGATCAAACAGTATGGAAGCCGGACATCCCCGGAACAGTTATTGCGATATACCGGAGGCTGGGCCGGTATTGTAGATGTGATATTACGTCTGGAATCAAAATACGGCGCATGGAATCCGGAGAGCTGCTGGCATGAAATGAACCGCTATATAAAAGAAATGATTTTGGATACGCTGCAGCGGGAAGAAAGGGAAATCCTGCACCTTGCGCAGTCCCGTGGGTAGATGAAGAGATGTGCGAAGAGATCCTCGGGACTGCGCATGCAGAAGTAATCCTAGGACGGATGCTGCGAAAAGGGTTCTTGGTGCATACAGAGGGAGAATCGGATACCAGATGGAGTGTAGCACCGATATTTTGCCATATCGAGGAGGCATCCCTTGGACGGAGCAGATGGATGAAGATCGGGAAATGGTATGAAACCCATGACCATAGAGCAGAACAGTTACAATATGACAGTCTGATGCCGGAAGTGCAGCTTAATCTGAGCTTTATGCGGCCACAGATTTTGACGGAACAGTGGGTCGAAGAACTGAAGCCGGGCGCCGGAAGGCTGTTGATCCTGCAGGAGACGAAGATCAGCTGCCTGTGTGACATACGAGATCTGTCAGGTCTGTTCGCGTGCGAAAAGCGGCGAGAAAGGCAGTTCGCACGGAGATGGAAGGAGTGCCTTGATGAAGATGCATGGATATTCTACCGTCTTGCCAGGATAGAGTATTATCTGGAGACGGATCGCTTAAGTTCGGTTGCGGATGAAGATATGCAGTTACTTATAAAGGCAGAAGAACTTCCGTCCGCATTTCGCCTGAGTGCCTTATGGCTTCTGATAAGAATACAACGTTTCGCTTATGATGAAGAACGTAAGGAGCGCATTGAGAGATTAGAGACAAAGCTGATCCACACAGAAAACCACGCAAGGAGCGGATATGCAAAAGCAGTGGCAAGTCTTAACATTACCGCACACGGAAGTCAGAAGAATCTTGCAAAATGGCTCAAAAGCGCAGCTGTTCCGGCGAATGCAGAGGTCACAGAAGAGAATATTGTCTGGTTCTACTGCAGATCCAAAGGATATCTTCTGTTAAATCAGTACGAGAAGTCCAGACGCCTTCTGGAAAAAATGCTTCCATATCTGAATGCACACCGGAGCTTACGAATCCACGCAGAGGTTCTGTTCGAAAAGGCGGTCGCAGAGTGGAATCTGGAGCAGCATGGGCAGGCACTCAAAAGTGTCATAGAATCCTTCCTGGTCAACGGAAAGAACCGATATGTCATGTTCTACACAGAATATGGCGTGACCGGCCGCAAAGTGCTGGAAGCCTACATTGACTGGATGAAGTATAATTCCCCGGAAGGATGGCACCGCAAGAAGAAGTACAATTACGGAAATGTATTACACATGCCGGAGGCGGATTATCTGGAGACAATTCTCCGCAAGACCAGAAAAGAAGCCCGGCATATGCAGAAAAATGCAGAATACCAGAGAGAAGAGCGTCTCACAATGACAGAGACAGTTATCCTGCAGTATCTTGTACAGGGGCTTACCAATGCTCAGATCTGCCAGGAAATGAAATTAAAGCTTCCGACAGTAAAAGGCCACATCTATAATATTTACAAAAAAATGAATGTAAAAAACAGGGTACAGGCTGTCATGAAGTGGAAAGAAGAGACAGAATAAAACAAAAAACAGAAAAAATGACATAAAAACAATACTTTAGTATGGTGCATAAATGCATACAAGAGGTATAATAAAAAAGATTTTGAAAATATTCGGAAAATACATTACATTTCCGGACGAAAGAAGGACACAAATGAGCATTGGAAATAAAAAATCAAAGAAAATCATTACCATAATTTTTGGAATTATACTGGTATTACTGATAATCCTGCTGGTAGTTCTGACAGGACACAAAAGAAGCCTGGCAAAACAGGAAGCAGCAAAGAAGGCAGAAGCGAAAGCAGAAAAAGGCCTGGAGCTTCCGTATCAGTTCGACGACGGCAAACTGGAAATGAAATCTATATTCAGCTATGCCGGTCCGAATCCGGACAACAACGCAGAGGAAGGCGACAACATAGCAGCAATTCAGATGACGAACTGCTCAGACACCTACCTCGCATCCGCGAAAATCACAGTCACAGTCGGAGACGGAACGAAACTTACTTATCAGGTAGAAGCACTCCCGGCAGGCAAGACTGTCACAGCATTCGAGGTTCAGAACCAGGAACTGCCGGACAAGCCGGCCGTAAAGAAAATCGACGCAAAGACACAATATTCCAACGATGTATCCCTGCACGAAGATGCACTGACGATTATCGTAGAAGATACGAATATTGGTCTTACTAATATATCGCAGGAAGCCATCCAGAACATGACCGTGTTCTATCACGACGTAATGGATGACGAATATTTCGGAGGCAAAAGCTACCGGAAGACGGTAGAATCACTGGCAGCGGGCGAAAGCACCACCGTGACGGCCGAAGAATGTTACATAGGGGAAGCAGCAGTTGCCGGCATCAGTTATTGATGGCGGCAGGTGTTACTTTATAGATATTAAAGGAAAGGAGGAAAAGTGGTGAAAAAGATTTATAAAAAACCAGAGGTATTAATAGAAAGTTTTGAACTTAGTCAGCATATAGCTTCGTGTGATCATCCAATAAAAAATAAAACATTAGTGATACAAGAGGGATGTAGTGCAGACGTTCCAGATGTAGAAATTACAAAATTGTTTTATGTAGCAGCTCCGAATGGTGATTCTAGTTGTCAGATTGATGGTTCAGATATGTTTTGCAAGACTAATGGGGGAAACAATACCTATGTATTTTCATCATGATAGAATATAAGTATTTTTTTGGAAATTGCAGTCTGTCAATTCAGAGTGAGAACCATATAGTCGAAGAACAATCCTTTCAAATTTTTAGAAGAGATGGAAAAGAACAGATAAAGTGTAAAATTTGTTTTTTATCATGTGAGAACCTGCCATCTTGTGAAGGAAAAGATTATGTGAAGGAAAAAGATGTTCCATATTCGGAATATTTAAATGAAGGAGAGTACATTCGAACATTTCATGGATTGGCAGGAGGAGAACCGTATGCTTTGCTAAAAAAAGAGAATGAACGAACATGGCTTTGTTTTTATCGTGAAGATTATAGTCGCTATTTTAAGACTATGAATGAATATTTTTCTCACATTGCTTTGGAAAGGATTTTACTGGATCAGGATGCAGTTATATTACATGCTTCATTTATAAGATTTCAAAAAGCGGGAATTTTGTTTACTGGCGTATCTGGAGCTGGAAAGTCAACGCAGGCAGAATTATGGCAAAAATATGAAAAAGCAGAGATTCTAAATGGAGATAAAACAATTCTGAAAAAAATAAATAGAATTTGGATGGGATTTGGATCGCCGTATGCAGGTTCATCAAAGATTTGGAAAAATGACAATGTCAGAATAAAGGCAATTGTAGCTTTAGGAAAATCAGTTTCCCAAAATGAATGTAAGCGGTTGACTGGTGGCAAGGCTTTTTCCGTAATTTATGCCGGAATGATTATGAACACTTGGAATTCAGAATATATGGAAAAAATAACGGAAATGATTCGTGATATTTCTATAGAGATACCAGTCTTTTATTTGAACTGCAAAGTTGAAAAAGAAGCTGTAGAATGCTTGAAGGAATGCTTGGAGAAATTGGAGAATTGATATGCAGGAGAAATATATAGAGCCGCAGATAACAGAATATTTATTTCATAAAGCAACAAAGAATCATACACCTATATGTGGGACATTCGAGTTATCACCATTGTGTAACTTCAATTGTAAGATGTGCTATGTGCATCAACAAGCAGATGATTTAAAAAAAATGGGAAAGAGTATTAAGACTCCGGATTTTTGGCTGGAACTTGCGAGACAAGCCAAAGAGCAGGGAATGTTGTATTTGTTGCTAACAGGTGGAGAGCCCTTTTTATATCCAGATTTTTGGATGTTATATGAAGAACTTGTTAAAATGGGTTTTGTTATATCAATCAACAGTAATGGGTCATTGATCGATGAAAAAATAATTGAAAAATTAAAAAAATACCCACCGGCGAGAATTAATATTACACTTTATGGAGCATCTGATGAGACTTATGAAAGACTATGTGGAATAAAAAAAGGGTATTCAAGAACGATAAGAAGTATTCAGTTATTAAAAGAAGCGGGAATATCAGTAAAGCTAAATTGCAGTCTGACTCCGACTAATGTAGAAGATCTTCCGAAAATGATTCGATACGCGGAAGAACAGAAGTTAATTATAGCGGTTGCTACGTACATGTTTCCGCCTGTTCGCGTGAATATGGAAGAAAAGGGAAAGAATCATAGGTTTACGCCACAAGAAATGGCAGAGTATAATTGCAAAACCATACTCTATCAGCGTGGGAAAGAATATCTTCAAGAGTATGCAAAAAATGTAATAGAAAATGTAGGAGATATCCCACAAATCAATGAATGTATGGAAAGAGAAGGCAATGAGGTTCGATGTCGAGCAGGACGAGGAATTTTCTGGACAACTTGGGAAGGAAAAATCACTCCATGTGGAAGGTTGCCGATACCGGCGATTTCTTTAGAACATAACTCTTTCGCACAGGCTTGGGAGAGGTTAACGGCTGAGACTGCAAAGATTAGACTTGCAAAGGAATGTAAGGAGTGTCCGAATCAAAGTATATGTAATGTGTGTGCAGGAATGATATATGGAGAAAATTTGGACTTAAAAAAAAGGCCACAGTATTTATGCGATTATGTAAAAGCATTAAAGAAAGAATGTGGAAAAATCAAAAAATAAGACAGGAGGGATAGGATTGAAGAACAAAATGAAAAGTCTGTTAGCATCGATTCTTGTAGGAGCAATGATTTTTACTAGCTCATCTGTAACAGCATTTGCAGAGAAACCAGAGAATCCAGATAATGAACAGACAAATGAAACAATTAATAATGAATCAGAAATCAATGAAGTGGAAGAAGATTCAAATGATGAAATTGCAACTGCTTCAGTGATTACTGGTACAAAACCAGCAAATGGAACAACACAAGGTCAACCATTCCCAGCAGGAACGGCTGGAAGTCAAATGTTTAGAATCCCGGCAATGGTAACATTGTCAAATGGTGCAATTGTTGCTGCGACAGATGCACGATGGAATAATTCCGGTGATGGCGGAGGATTGGATACAATTGTATCTTATTCAACAGATCAGGGAACAAACTGGAATTACACATTTGCAAATTATCTTGGAGATAATGATAATACATATAATTCAAAGTCAACAGCATTTATAGATCCGGCACTGGCAACAGACGGACAAACGGTATATATGTTGGTAGATCTTTTTCCGGCAGGTTATGCATTAAATAGTGCTGATAACACTCCGGAAAAGGGGCAAATCGGATTTACAAATGATGGAAATCTAAAATTATCTAATGATAATCGTGGAAGCTATAATTATTATTTAAAAGATGGAAAAATATATGATACAAATAACCAAAAGGTCAGTGGTTATACAGTTGATGATAAATTTAATATAACAGGCAAGGGTATCGCTACAAATCTGTTTTGTTCAGATTCTCCATATCAGGTATATCCGACTAATTATTTATATTTAACGTCAAGTACAGACGGAGGGGCAAACTGGTCAGCACCAACACTTATTAATGTAAAATATGCAAGTGAGCAAACATGTCTCGTTGGACCGGGAAAAGGTATTGTCACTTCAAATGGAAGAATTATCTACCCTGTGTATGAGTATACAAATGGAACTCAATATACAAGTGTAATTTATTCTGATGATCAAGGTAAAACTTGGAATCGTAGTGCTAATATGGATAGAGGGACATCAGAGGCAACAATAACAGAGGCTGATGGTAAACTTTATATGTTTACGCGCGGCGCTAGAGGGTATTATGTATCAACAGATAATGGCGCGACCTGGGGAACACGACAGAAAGTGACTGATATCTCTTATTATACAGGTTGTCAGATGAATGCAATTACGTATTCAAAAAAAATCGATGGAAAAACAGCAATTCTTTTATCAGCAGGAACAAACGCCAGAAACAATGGTAAAATTTTTGTTGGTTTAGTACAAGGTGATGGAAGTATTACATGGAAATATAAGTACGCTGTAAATACAGGCACGTATCAGTATTCTTGCTTGTCTGAATTAAAGGATGGAACGGTTGCACTGTTATATGAAGACGGAACAGCTTCAGAAAAGTTTGTCAAATATTCCATTGAAGATATTGCCAAAGATGCAACTATTGAGAATGGAAAAGAAGAAATTAAACATGTTGCAACGTCAGGAGCAACTGATTCGGTTACTGCGACTATCGTAACTAATAATGCCAATGATGAGCTTGCGTTTTCAAAGTGTAAAAAGAAAGCTACATCTACAGAGGTTGATGGTTATAATTGTTCAGTGACATATGATATGGAATTGTCTTTGAATGGAAAAAAATATACAGATTCTGCAGAAATTGCAATTCCTTATGATGCAGACGTATTTGCTGGATGTGAAAGATTCACAGGCTATGTGGGTGGAAGTACTTCCGGAGAGGCGCAGAAATTTGATGTAACTCTTAAAGATGGAAAATTTGTCGGAACATGCCCACATTTTTCAGAAGTAACGATTGCAGGTTACAAACCAGATGTAGCAGAAGAAATAGAAAAAACTGTAAATGTTTCACTTATTGTTGGACAGACATCCGAAGGATACAAACAGAGCGGAGAATATACCGGAAATTATTCTAATAATAATGTAGATGTAAAAACGGAAGTAACAGATGTTGATTCTACACCTTATTATGAAGCTGCAAACTTATCAGCAGCTACGTTCTATGCATCAACACAGGCAGGAGATAGTTCTCCGGCAGCAAAGCTTACATTTGAAGATGCTGGTAATGGTCAGTATTATGTGAAAAATGCGAGTGGAACGGATGTATATCCGGATGCTAGTTATGACGCCTGGAGGGGTTGGAGTTATAATATACAAAGTAATGAGAAGAAGCCTGTTAAAGTAGAAAAAAATGCGGATGGCAGCGTTATCTTATCACGAGAGGTAACTGACAGTTATTGGACTTTTGGTGGTCGGAAAACTGTAACTACCACAGTGTATATGGCAATTAATAACAGCACAATAAGCAGCTCTGGAAACAGCACTAATATTTATCTATATAATCAAGTCATACCGGAAGCAGGTAAACAAACAACGGTTACCTTTACAGGTAAAACAGCAGGAACAACGTCTGTTGTAATTGGAAATACACAGTACAATATTACTGTAAATGAAAAACCAGGTAATGTAACATTTGATAATACAGCATTTATCAAAAAGCAAACCAGCAAAAAGATAACAAAATTGACTATTTCTCCGGATTTATCATATGAATTGGGGCTGAATATCACAGGTAATGTAACATGGTGGATTGAAGATACCAATATTGCTACTGTTGATAAAAATGGAAAAGTTACAGCTAAGCAAGAAGGAGAAACAACACTTTTTGCATCAGTAGATGGAAATACATACGCATTACCAGTTGTGGTGAAAAAATATGCTACTACATCGAAAGTTAAGACATATAATTTTTATATCAGTGAGAATACAGATACAACAACATACTATGGAGTGTTGAATGGAAGCAGTAATAACAACGTTACGGCAGCGGATTTAACTAAAATTCAGCAGGGAGAGGTTGTTTATCTTAGCTTTGATCAAAGTGCAGGTACAGCGGTAGACTTCTTCGCAGCACCTAATGACGGATATGCATTAACACAGATGTCGGCGTCGCATGCTGCTGGACATTATAAGGCATTGAATAGTACAAATCCGGCGGAAACTGATTTTATAACGACAAATAACGTTGCAGGAAATATTCAAGCGAATGCATATGGAACGACAGCGGTATATCAATTAGTACAAAGCGCGTTGAATGTTAATTGTGACGGAGCTATGGGATTTACAAGACAGAGTAGCCAAAAAGATTCAGTAGAGTCTGATTTAACGTTCCGTTCTGAAAAACTTCCTACAGTAAACAAAGAAGTAGATCATCTGGAAGCAACAGATGGAACGAAAATCCCGTATAAAGAAGGCATTGTTGCTAAAAAGGGTGACAAGGTCGTATTTAAGATTACGGTGAATAAATATGCATGTCAAAAAGACAATACAATTACTTATACAGATGCAAAGTTAGTAGATAATTTACAGGGAGCGGTATTTGAGGGTACAGATTCTGGAACAAAAAAGATCACGATTCCTGGTGATACCAGAAGTAGATCACAGGTTTTTTATGTGGACTATACAGTAAAAGAGACAGACTTGGACACTAGTATTGTTAATACTGTAGATTTATCATATAATTATAAAGCACAATATTCATCAGGAACATTTAGTAAATCTGCAAATGCGGAAGCAAAGGTTACAGCAACTGCATTTGAAGGTATCAAAGATATTGTTATTGATTATGGCTTGCCTGTAAAAATTCAGACTAAAGGCTGGGGAAGAAGTGATAGAACAGTTACGATAAAAAAGGCAACCGCAGAATACGGAGATGTTGTTGTAACGGGTGATAATGTAGCTGGATTAACGCTTACTTATACACCAAATAAAGTCTTAACAGGTGTTGATACCGTTACACTTACGAATAATAACGATGGAACATATAGTTTTAAAGTTTACCCGGCTAATACAGTGTACTATGAAGAAGGATTTGCGATAGACGGAGCGTCTAAAGGTAGTACAAAGAATCAGACAACCAGTGCAGTCGGAGACGGTGAATTATATGGATATGATGCGGCTTATAATGACATTAATTCAGGAGATAATGCCAATATAACCAATACTACAGCGAATGTTACAGCCGATGGTACAACAGCATTTACCTTTAATGGAACAGGATGCGATATTTATGCTAAAACAACAAGCACATCAGGAGCTATGAGTATGTGGTTGTATGATGAGACTGGAAAGTTATTAAAACTGGGCTATGTGGATACACATCAAGAGTGGCTGGAAAATAGTAGAAAGTTAGATTTTTATAATACTCCGGTATTCAGATACAGTGGTTTGACTGCGGGAACATATAAAGTTGTTATGAAGGCTGCGAAAGGAACAGTAGCTCTTGACGGATTCCGAGTATATAATACGCAGGGAGCAAGTTATGATTCTATATATGCACAGGATAAAGAAAATAATGTTCAGGCTGTAGATTTCCGTGATATTACTATTGCACAAGCTGCCATTAATATGGATGAAATCCAGGATAATTATAAATATGGAGATACAATTATTAAAGCAGTATATGATGCAACAAATAATGGAACGGGTGCTGTGATTTTGGATCCTTCTGGAACAACAACAGAAGTTACAACAGATATGGTCAATAACGGACCTAAGTTTGAATTATATCTGAAACCAAAACAGGCTATTGCATTGTCGGTAAATGGACAGGCAGAGAAAGTAGCTATTGGTATGAGAAGTTTGAACGGAGGAGCTATTTCATACAAGATTAATGGAAATACAGAATCTAATACAGTGGTTGCTTCTACTGCAGATATGTACTATGATGTAAAGCAGCAGTTAAATAGTGGTAAGTTGGTTATTCAAAATACAGGTGCTAACGTAATTGCATTAACTAAAATTAGAGCAACACAGTTTGTGGCTGGAACGCAGGAAGAGAACCAAACTTTGGCAGACGCAATTGATACAAATGCAGATACGATAGCGTATGCATTGGAATGTATATCAGAAAAAGTAATTCCAGATACAGCTGACGCTACCGCCGACCTCAACCTGGTAGATTACACAGGCAAGACGATCGCATCTACATCCCTTACAGCTAACGGCGAGCAGGGCACAGATGCAACATTTACAGCTGATCAGATCAAGTCAGCAGTGACATCAGCACTTCCGGAAGGATATGCAGTTGTGGATGCTTCCAAGATTGCAGACCAGACAGTGAAGTATGGTGAGAGCGCAGATGTGAATGTACAGATCGGTAAGGTTGCAACACTGAAAGTAACTTACAAGAAGTTATTCGGTAAGACAGTTGGAACTGCAACACTGACAGGTGTTCAGACTTCGGCTGGAAGCAAGTATTCATTCAGTGCTTCTGAGATCAAGAAAGCAGTTCCGAGTGGATACTGGACAATCAAGCTTTGGGGAACCAAGGTGAAATACGGAACTACAGGTACTCTGACGGTTAACGTATTTTAAAGTAAAAATAATCAAATAAAAAGGGCAGATACCATTTGCCTTTGAACAGATACCGCCATCCGGGGCAGCAATGCTATCCGGATGGCGGTATTATTATGTTACGATGCGCCCGAAGCCGCCAATGAATAAGAACATTATTCGGGTGAGCGTAGTTCAAAATAATAAAAGACTTGAAACAAGAAGATTTACATGTTAATATAACTTTACTAATGGACGTTCTGTCCATTTAGAATAATTCAACGGTCTCAAAAGACCATCACATTTATCAGAGGAAGATCCCTCAAGATTACCAGACAATTTATAAAAAAAGAAAATACGTATTTTACGGAAGAAATCTTGTAGAAAAGATATGTATCGTGTATAGTATATATAGATATTGCAAAATCCATTCAAGTCTTTACGTAAAATAAAGGGAAGGAGAATGGATGAAGAGAAAGAGTATCTTGTACAAAGACCTGGAAGTGTCCAGAGCGAAGGAAATCTATGATGAATCCTGCAAGAATATCCTTGCGAACAAAATCATACTGGCCTGGATAATGAAAAGCTGCATGAAAGAATATAAAGACTGCAGTATCCGTGACATTGCAGACCACTACATAGAAGGGATACCGGAGATATCTCAAAGGGAAGTACACTGGGATGAGGCGCCAGCGTCTGATCCGGGAAAGATCAGAGGAGAGAACACCGAAGATAAGGCAGTGAATGAAGGAATCGTTCGCTACGACATCATGTTCCGGGCAATATTGCCCCAAGGCCAGGAAAAGATAGAACTGATCATCAATATAGAGGCACAAAAAGATTTTTATCCGGGATATCCCCTGATCAAGAGAGGGATATATTATGGCTGTAGAATGATCTCATCCCAATACGGCACGATATTTACCAACAGCCATTATGAGAAGATCCAGAAAGTATACAGCATCTGGATCTTCTTTAATCCGCCGGAGAAACGGAAGAACAGTATCAATATATACTCCGTAAAAGAGAAGATATTAGAAAATGAATATGGAATAACGATGACGTATGAAGAGAAAGAAGAGGTGGAGAAGATGTGTAATCTGAGTGAGTATGTGTGGGAGAAAGGGCTCCGGGAAGGCCGAGAAGAAGGACTCCGGACAGGAATAAACTATGGAGAACTACAAAATCTAGTCAGAATGGTGCTCAAGAAAATGCGAAAAGACGTCTCGTATGAAATAACTGCGGAACTCTTTGAAGAACCGGTAGAAAAGATCCGAAAGATATATGAAGTAGCAGAGAAATATGCCCCGGAATATGATATAGAGTTAATCTGTCGCGAACTGGCAGCATAAAGCACTTTGGTTACACCGTAAGGGAATGTCCTTGTACCTTACCGGTGGATTTGGTATAGTATAAGGTGTTATTCTGTAAAGGAGGCTCGTGATGAAAGAGACAGGAGAATCCAGATCAACAAAGAATAAAACCGTTATATTACTTCTGATCATTCTTTTGACCCTGTTATGGTTTGTCGGAGAGATTCTGGTTTCTTACCATTGGATGAAAGTGAATCGGTATCTGGTGCAGGTACGGAATCTGCGGTATGCGGATACGGTTACAGATGCAGGATTCAAGATGGTGGTGATTTCGGATCTTCATGATCATGAATTCGGGAAAGACAATGAGAAGCTGATCCGGTGTGTAAAAGAACAGGATCCGGAGATGATCATTCTGGATGGCGATATGCTGAATGAGGATTCGAAGAGTGACGAGGTGCCGGTCAGACTGGTAAAAGGTCTGGCAGAGATTGCGCCGGTGTATTATGCGCTTGGGAATCATGAACTGGATTATATCGGCACTGCAGAAGGGAAGAAGATGCAAAAGCACCCGGAGAATTCCGAATTGGTGAAGGATCTTACAGATGCCGGCGCATGTGTGCTGGAAGAAGGTTACCGGGACGTGGAGATCGGTGGATGTAAGGTGCGCATCGGTGGGATGTATGAATATGCATTTGCTCTGGATGGAGATAACAGTGCAGAGAATCTGACAGGTGATGTACGGGATTTTCTGGAGGAATTTCAGAATACAGACCGGTACAAGATTATGTTGTGCCACAGACCGGATAGTTTTGTATTCGGTGATGCATCCGATTACTGGAAGATTGATCTTGTGATCAGCGGACATGATCATGGAGGACAGGTAGTCATTCCATTCAAGGGAGGACTATATGGTGGCGATCAGGGATGGTTCCCGCCATATGTGCATGGACTGTACCGGACAGGAAGGATCCGGCTGTTCGTGACGAGTGGATTAAGCAGTGAGAAACAGAAGCTCCCGAGATGGAATAACCGGCCGGAGATTGCGGTGCTTAACGTATACTGATCAGAGGGATGAAGAGGTAAAAAGATGGTTAGAAGGACAGTATAGAAGAGATTTTACGGAAAGGAATATACGGATGAAGAAGTTAAAGGTATTCAGCGTAATCCTGTTGATCACATCAATCGGTGCATTTGTGGCATTTCAGGGATATACGCGGATGATACAGGATAAGAAGCCGCCGGTAGTATCCTGTGATAGTTCGGAACTTAAGGTGTCAGTCAAAGCGAAAGAGAAAGATCTGTTAAAAGGTGTTACGGCGAAAGACAATCGTTCCGGTGATGTGTCGGATACGCTGGTGGTTGAGAATATGTCTGAATTCACGGATAAGGGAAAGAGGACGGTTACTTATGCAGCGGTAGACAAAAGTATGAATGTCGGAAGAGCCGAGAGAACGCTTGTATATGAGGATTATAAGCCGCCTGTATTTCATATGACGGGTTCGCTGTGTTATGCGGCGGGAGAGACTGTAGATGTGTCATCAAAGATTACTGCGGACAGTGTGTTGGACGGAGATCTTACATCAAATATCAAGTATTCACTGGAGAAGACGGTCAATACGCAGGCTGCGGGTGAGTATCCAATCGAGTTCAGGGTTATGGACAGCGGCGGGAATACAGTGTATCTGAAGACGCAGATCAGTATTTCCGATAAAAGTTATGCAGGGATTGATGTGAAATTAAAAGATTATCTGATCTACCTTTCTGTCGGAGATGCATTTGATCCAAATGCATACTTTGATTCGGCAGATAAAGAAGGCGAGCTTACGGTGCAGTCGAATGTAAATACTGCAAAGGCAGGATCCTATTATGTGGATTATATCGTGAACGCCGGTGCAATCAGTGGAAAAAGCAGACTGGTCGTAGTTGTACAGTAGAGGAAGCGGGAAAGAGGATAGAGAAGAGATGGAGAAGGAAATACAGAAAAAACAGATCGAGGATATGTATAATGTAGTCCGTGATGTGTTGAAAAACTGGTGGGTAATACTTTTTATCGCAATATCAGTATCATTGCTTACCTATATTGGTGCGGCCTGGATGTATCATCCGACTTATACCTCCAGCACAACATTCGTGGTGTCGGCGAAGGGATCGAGTACGGGTGCGTATGCGAATCAGAGCCAGACGGAGAAATTAACGGATACATTTCAGTCAGTTATGAACAGTCAGATCCTGAAGAAGAAAGTGTCAGAGAGTCTGAAGATGGATACATTTCCGGGGACGGTGAAGATTGCTGTTGTACCGGAGACGAATCTTCTGACGGTGTCTGTGACGAGCGGTTCCCCGGAGACATCGTTCAAGCTTCTTAAGAGTATGCTGGAGCATTATCAGGATGTGTCGAAGAATGTGCTTGGTGAAGTGGTTATGGAAGTATTCGAGGAACCGAATTTTCCGTCGGCGGCAGATGTGGCATTCCAGGGAAGTGATGTAATGAAGAAGGGATTCCTTGCGGGTGTCGGACTGATGATCGTGCTGCTGGCATTGATTTCTTATCAGAAAGATAATGTAAAGAGTGAGGAAGAAGTGACAGAGAAGCTGGATACGACAGTATTCGGCACGCTGAATCATGAACCTTTGTACAGGAACTTAAGAGCCCGTCTGAAACGGCAGAAAAAGAAGATCCTGATCACGGAACCGGCGGTAAGCTTTGGTTTTGTGGAGACAATCAAGAAGATGCGTACAAAGCTTTTATATAACAGAAGCAGACATCATGATAAAGTACTGCTTGTAACAAGTGCGATGAGAAAAGAAGGAAAGACGATCGTGGCAGCCAACCTTGCGCTTGCTATGGCGCAGAGGGGGAAGAAGGTACTTCTGATCGAAGGGGATATGCGTAAGAGTTCACTTGCATCATTCTTGAATGTTGAAGTTCCGGATGGAGCAGGATTTTCAGAGCGTATCAGTCATGATCTGGAGTCTTTGATATTCCAGGTGCCGGACCGGTCTTTATATCTTCTGCCGAATAATGTGGCACATAAGCGGTCAACGGAATTCCTGGGATCGCAGAGATTTGCTGAATTCTTAAATCATATGCGGGAAGAGATGGATTTCATCATTATCGACGGACCGGCGGCCAAGGGAAGAGCAGATGCAGAGGTTCTGGCAAGAAGAGCCGACTTCTCACTTCTGGTTGTGAAGCAGAATTATACGAAGGTACCATATATCAATGATACGATCGATATGCTGGACCGTTACGGACATGGACTGGCAGGATGTGTATTTAATGATGTGCTGGTAAGCGGCGCTGTATTCAGTTCGGGCTACGGTTATGGATATGGTTACGGTTATGGATATGGCAAATACCGCTATGGTAAATATCATGGATATGGAAAGTATCATTCATACTATTATAACCGGGCAGATGAGGAACAGGAAAACGTATCACGAAAGAAAGAGGAGACCAGATAATGGCAGATCAGGAAAAGGAAAAAAGTCAGGAGTTAGGGCTGATAGATATTACAGAGATACTGTCGGATTATTTGCGCATTTTCCGCAGAATGTGGGCATGGGTTCTGATCTTCACAATTCTTGGAGCGGGACTGTCGTATGTACGGGCGAGACTGCAGTATCAGCCGGTCTATACGGCATCGGCAACATTTACGGTAAATATACAGAGAGAACAACAGGGCGTTGCGGATACGGGGTCTGCGTCTTTCTTTAATAATTCCACGGCAGAGCAGATGGCGAAGACATTTCCGTACATTCTGACGAGTGGTGTATTGAAGAGAAAGGTCGCAAAAGATATGGATATCGCTGCTGTGCCGGGAAAGATCAAGGCAACAGTTGCTGAGAATACTAATCTTCTGACAATTTCCGTAACGGATCAGGATGCCGGAAGGGCTTATGCTACGTTGAAGTCTGTGGAGAAGAATTATCCGTCGATCTCTGAAGTGATCGTTGGAAAGGTGAACATGGAGATGCTGGATGAGACTGGGATTCCGGCAGAACCGGATAATCCGAAGGCATTCCGGAAGAATGCGGTTAAAGGTGCGGCGGCAGGACTTCTGCTGGTCATGATCTGGACGGGAATTCTGGTGGTGACCAGAAGGACAGTCAGAAAAGAATCGGATATTCACAGATGGATGAACACTAGATGTCTGGGAACTGTTCCGGAAGTACATGAGAAGCGAAGATCCAGATCAACGATGATGCGAATGATCCTGACAGATCCGAAGGTTGAGGAGAAGATGCAGGAGTCTTTCCGTATCATAAGGAATAAGATTGAGTATAATGCACAGGAATATCACATGAAGACGTTCCTTGTAACCAGTGCGCTGGCAGGAGAAGGTAAAAGTACGGTAGCAGTTAATCTGGCACTTTCGCTGGCACAGGCAGGCCAGAGGGTTACACTCGTGGATTGTGACCTGAGACACCCGACGGATCGTCAGATACTGGGGATTGAAGAGAACGGAGTCGGTCTTAGGGAAGTACTGGAACACAAAGCAAAATTGAAAGAGTGTCTGATGAAAGCGGAAGATATCGGACTTGACCCGGATATGCGCATGATATTCCTTCCGGGAGGCAAGACGATCAGCGACGGATCAGACCTTCTCGGAACAGAGCTGATGGGACGGATTATCGAGAAACTGGAAGAGATATCAGATTTTGTAATTCTGGACAGTGCTCCTGCCGGTCTTCTGACCGATGCGGTGGTACTGGCACAGTATGCGGACGGAGCGGCGTTCGTCGTCAGAAAAGATTTCGCAAGAGTGGACTATATTATGGATGGAATGGAACATCTGGCAGAAAGTAATATACAGATCATTGGTGGAATCCTGAACGGAGTATAAGAGTATAATAAGATAAAAAAGAACCCGACACGGCTGTCTGATATGCTACCCTCATATAGGACAATGAAATATAAAAGTCCTATATGGGGGTAT
>OLSC01001844.1_pt1 | contig 17197 bp, 9 predicted proteins | sample 1672881 | NCBI WGS metagenome assembly OLSC01 (sample SAMEA3136733, study PRJEB25190) | human gut metagenome | biome: human gut; feature: human-associated habitat; material: faeces | place: Austria | collected 2013
GATAGGGGTCTCCAAAACCTTTGGTGGGAGTTCGATTCTCTCATCCCCTGCTCTTTAAAAACACCTGTTTAGGTGTTTTTTTGTCTTATGTTTTCAGAAAGTTATTTTCCGGTAATTGTGTGAAATGTAAATATTGGGATGAATGTATAGTATTTTACCAATGTACCTATCGGTTGTATTTTAGCTTGAAACTATTTTAATAAAGAAATATACTTATGTTAAAAGATATTGGCTATAAAAATGATTGACAGGAGGTAATGCTATGACGAAAGATCAATTGTTTTCCGGCGAATCAAAAAATATAGAGTATAAAGTAACTGTACCGGATAAAAGCGAAAAATATATGAAAACGGTGGTAGCTTTTGCCAATGGCAGAGGTGGCAGGATCGTATTCGGAATAGATGATAAAACATTAAATATTGTGGGAATAGATACAGATATTGTTTATAAAACGATGGATGCAATTACTAATGCAATTTCCGATGCCTGTGAGCCGACGATCAGACCAGATGTAGCATTGCAGACAGTCAATGATAAGATTGTTATTGTCGTAGAAATTTTTCCAGGTGCACAGCGCCCGTATTATATTAAGTCACAGGGAATGGTCGAGGGTACTTATGTACGTGTATCCGGTACTACCAGACATGTCGAGGGATATATGTTAAAGGAACTGATTCTGGAAGGTCAAAATCGTTATTTTGACTGTGAGATATGTCGGGATATGCAAGTAAGTGATAGTGATATTGAGAAATTTTGTAAAAGATTGAAAGAAACTGCCATAAAAAATACATGGCAGGAGAGTGAAAAAGCAAAGATTAAAGATGTGACAAAAAATATTTTGATTTCGTGGGGAATTTTAAAAGAAGAGGAAGGAAAAGTATACCCGACCAATGCATATGCACTGCTGACAGGAAAGATGCCGCAGCAACCTGTGATTCAATGCGGAATCTTCAAGGGAACAAATAGAGCACATTTTGTAGACCGACGTGAATTTGAAGGCCCTATTCAAGAACAGATGGAAGCAGCGTATCAGTATGTTCTTGAAAAAATCAATATGGGAATGACGATAAGGGGAATGTACAGACAGGATGTATATGAACTTCCTACGGATAGTATTCGTGAGCTGATTGCAAATGCGGTAGCACATCGCAGTTATCTGGAACCCGGAAATATACAGGTTGCATTGTTTGGTGATCGGCTAGAAATAACTTCCCCGGGAATGCTTTTGAATAACGTTACAATTTCTAAAATGATGGAAGGATATTCAAAACCAAGAAATCCTGCGATTGCGCGAGCTTTTGCTTATATGAAAGTCATTGAAAAATGGGGAACTGGAATACCAAGATTGTTTAGCAATTGTGAGGAATATGGATTGCCAAAGCCGGAGTTAATTGATTTTGATGGTGATTTCAGGGTAAATATGTATCGAAAAAGAGATACTAACATAGAAACTGACAGAAAAACTAATACTAACACAGAAACTAACATTAAAACTAACACAGAAATGCTCTACACAGATACAGAAACAGCAGAGAGAATAATAGCAATTATGAGAAAACACCCTGCTATTACAGTAAAGAAAATTGCGGAACAGTTGAATTTATCCGTTGGTGGAGTTCGTTATCATGTAAACAAAATGAAGAAAGACGGTTTGGTGGAACATATTGGTTCATCGAAAAAGGGAACATGGTCTATTAAAAATGGGGGATTTAGTGTTAGTGGCATTACGACAAAAAAATGATCCAAAACAATAGCTGCATAATTTTATTTACAAAACCTCGAATACCATTCGGGGTTTTTACATGAATCCCTAATGCTATTCTATTTCCATTATCCGTAATCCTTTATAAAATAAAATTATGCCAGAGCTGGTATAAGTAAGATTTTAAAATTAAATGATAGGAAATGTTTCCTATATAAATAGGAAGAAAGTGGAAATGGAGGAATAGGATAAAAGAAAATATTGGAGAAGATAAAATAGTAAAGCTATAAAAAAAGAAATGTTGAATTATGCTATTGTGAATGGTATTATTGATTTAAACACCATTCTTTAAAAACACCTGTTTAGGTGTTTTTTTGTCTTTTGTTTTCAGAAAGTTAGTTTGGTGTCAATGGACAAACGACCAAACGTCTTAGTGATTATCGAAAATTGAACTTTTATAAAGGAGAATTATATGAAAAAAACAAATAACAGCGTGCTTTCGCAATACCGGGGGGCGTTAATGGGAATATCCATCATATTGATTATAGTTTTTCATTTTACGGATGACTGTCATTATTATTCCTATCATTTTAGTGGCTGGATTTCCTTTTTTTGGAGATATATTTCATCATCAAGTGTGGATGCATTTTTATTCTTTTCTGGTCTGGGATTATATTATTCCATGAAAAAAAGATCAGATGTTAGAAGCTTTTACATAAGAAGATTAAAAAGAATTCTGATTCCTTATTGCATCGTAGCCGTACCCTCTTATATTTTACTGGATGTCTGTGTAGATAAAACAGGATGGGGAGAAGCCATAAAAGACTTCACATTTATCACATTTTTCAGTGATGGAGACAGGCTTTACTGGTATATTGGACTTATGCTGTTATGCTATCTGATTTATCCCTATATCTTTCAGATTGTGGATAGCGCACGGGACGCAATAGATGGAGAGATCCGTCTGCTTTCTATTGTAAGTGCTATTACAGTATTAGCACTTGTAATTGCATTATATGAGAAAGATATGTTTGGAAATGTGAATATTGCTTTGCTTCGTCTGCCTGTTTTTATAGCGGGCTGTTTTTATGGCAGATCCAGCTATGAAAAAAGGGAAAGTTATTGGAAATGGTTGATTCTTTTTGCGTTATCCGGCTATTTGCTCACCATGCTTCCAAGTGGATCTCCTATTTTTGCAAGGTATGTGACTGGAATTTTTAATATCTCATGTTGTGCGGGAATTGCCTGGATCTTTTCCCAGTTATCTATGCGTCCGGTTATAAGAATACTGGAATGGTTTGGTGCTCATTCGCTGGAATTGTATCTGGTACATGTTACCATACGAAAATTTATGAAGGGAGCAGCATTTTATACATGCCGTCTGCGTTACGAACTGGTGTTGGTATGCAGTTCCATTGTGATTGCATGGATACTTCAGATCCTTGTCCGGTATATAACAGATCATTTGCTTAAGGAAAAGAGGTAAGACCTATGACCCTACAGCAGTTACATCAGGTAATTACGATTGCAGAAAGCCGTTCCATGAACGAAGCATCCCGAAAACTGTTTGTCTCACAGCCCAATCTGTCTGCGGTTGTGCGTGAACTGGAAGAAGAAGCAGGAATCACCATTTTTATCCGGTCCAACCGGGGAATCGTGCTTACACCGGAGGGAGAGGAATTTATCGGATATGCCAAGCAGGTCGTGGAGCAGTATCATTTACTGGAATCCCGTTATATTTCGTCTGCATCCAAAAAGAAATTTTCTGTGTCCATGCAGCATTATACCTTTGCGGTCAAGGCATTTGTGGAAGTGGTCAAGGCGGTGGGAATGGAAGAATATGAATTTGCCGTGCATGAGACGCAGACCAGTCAGGTGATCGAGAATGTACGCAACATGAAAAGTGAACTGGGAATTCTCTTTCTGAGCAAATTTAACGAATCTGTGCTGCAGAAGATATTTAAAGAATATGATGTGATCTTCGAAGAACTGTTTACCTGCGACACCTATGTATATCTGTGGAAGGGACATCCCCTGGCACAAAAGGATGTAATTTCCATGAAAGAGCTGCAGGAATATCCGTGTCTGGTGTTCGAACAGGGAAAAAATAATTCCTTCTATTTTTCGGAAGAGATGAAAAGTACGTATGAGTACCGGAAAATCATACGTGCAGATGACAGGGCAACCATGCTGAATCTGATGATCGGACTGGACGGATATACGCTCTGTTCCGGCATTATCTGCGAAGAGTTGAATGGAAATGACTATGCAGCAGTGCCGCTGGCAGAGAGCGAAAAGATGCGGATCGGCTATATCCGGCACAAGGGGATAAAGGTCAGTCCGATCGGAGAATTATATGTGGATATTCTGAAAAAAAGTGGGAAACCACTTTGATAAAAATAGTTTTCATCAAAAAATGCTTGTTTTGGTCATTGGAAAGGCAATTTTTTGGAGAAATTGCATAAGATAGCAGGTATAAATATAAATACACGAAAAAAAACGGTAAGAATCTGATGGAAACGGTTGCGCGATTACCGTCATTATGCAGGAAAAACCGGAGAAATGCGAAGTTTGCACAACTTTGACAGATGAGAAAAAAAGTGGCATAATCTTTTCTAAACTTGGGGATGATAATAAAAGTATGTTGTTTAAAGGTAGAAAGAGGTGTTGGATTATGTATGAAACTGTTAAAGTAATTCGGTTATCAGATATGGATGAAGTTAAGGATTTTGTACGTGCAGCGGGTGGTTGTGATTTTGATATTGATGTAAAATGTGACAGAACATTCATTGATGCAAAGTCATTGCTTGGTATGATTGGACTTGGTGTAAAAAAGAATCTTCAGGTTTGCTACGGTGGAAAGAATGAAAATTTCGAAAACGTAGTTGCTAAATTTGCAGTGGCATAATACAATTATAATATCGTGACTATGGAACTTTAAGTCCCGCTCCGTATTCCGGAGCGGGGCTTTTTATTGTAAAATAATGGAACAAATAAAAACCCGCTTCATACAACAGGAAAATACCCGCGGGAGAAAGGAAGTGTACATGCAGGAATTACATATATCTGTGAGAAATCTGGTAGAGTTTATTTTCCGGGCAGGAGATATCGATAATCGTGCCGGAAAGCTGGCGAGTGCAGAGGCCATGATGGAAGGCAGCCGTATCCACCGGAAAATTCAAAAAAGCATGGACACCTCCTACCAGGCGGAAGTACCGCTGAAAATTGAATGGAAAGCCAACGATTACGTACTGGTCGTGGAAGGACGTGCAGACGGAATCGTCTATGGAAAATTTCAGCCGGATCTGCCGGCTGCGACGGAGTCTGTGCTGCAACCGGAGATGGAGTTTGCGGCGGAAATCCCTCCGGAAGAAGAAATCAGCTTCATCGATGAGATCAAGGGTGTATATAGAAACGTTGCGGCAATGGAACAGCCGGTCTACGTGCATAAAGCCCAGGCAATGTGCTATGCGTATATCTATGCGAAACAGAACCGTCTGGAGAGGATCGGCGTGCAGATGACCTACTGCAATCTGGATACGGAAGAAATTCGGTATTTCCGGGAAATTTTCGATTATGAGACACTGACCGTGTGGTTTGGCCATCTGATCGAAGATTATCGGAAATGGGCGGACTGGCAGATTGCATGGAAAAAACAGCGGCAGGAGAGCATTCATGGACTGGAGTTTCCATTTCCGTACCGGGAAGGGCAAAAGAAGCTGGTTGCAGATGTTTATCGTACAATTTTGCGGGGAAAGAATCTGTTTATCGAAGCACCGACCGGTGTGGGCAAAACAATTTCCACAATCTTTCCGGCTGTAAAAGCAGTGGGAGAAGGGCTGGCAGACCGGATCTTTTATCTCACGGCAAAGACCATCACAGCAACTGTGGCAAAAGAAACGTTCGCACTGCTGGAAGAACAGGGCTATCGTGCCAAAGTGATCCAGATTACAGCAAAAGAAAAACTCTGCCTGTGTGAAGAGATGGACTGCAACCCGGTAAACTGTCCATATGCAAAGGGACATTTTGACCGGGTGAACGATGCGGTGTTTGATCTCTTGCAGAAATCCAACCTGTTTACCAGAGAGGAAGTTTTAGCGCAGGCGAAAGAATATCAGGTGTGCCCGTTTGAGATGAGTCTGGATGTGGCAACCTGGGCGGACAATATTGTCTGTGATTACAATTACGTATTCGATCCGAATGTATATCTGAAACGCTTTTTTCAGGAGGGGATAAAGGGAGACTATCTGTTCCTGGTGGATGAGGCACATAACCTCGTGGATCGCAGCAGGGAGATGTACAGTGCCGATCTGTACAAAGAAGACGTGCTTGCAGTGAAGCGGATCATGAAAGCGCACAGCCGTACGATCTGCCGTATCCTGGACAAATGCAACAAAGCCATGCTGGAAATGAAACGTGAGTGTGAGCACTACCAGATTATGGACAGTGTGGGAACGTTGACCTTCCACCTTATGCGGCTGGCCTCCCAGATGGATGAATTTTTGGAAAAACCACGGGAATTTCCGGAGAAGAAAACGGTGCTGGATTTTTACTTTGCGCTGCGCAATTTCCTGAATATCTATGATCTGGTGGATGACCATTACGTGATCTACAGCCAGATGACGGAGGAAGGAAAATTCCGGATCCGGCTCTTTTGCGTAGATCCGTCGGTCAATCTGCAGAAATGCATTGATAAAAGCAATTCCACGATCTTTTTCTCCGCAACGCTCCTGCCGATCGGATACTACAAGCGGCTACTTTCCACGGACGAGGATAACTATGCCATTTATGCGCAGAGTACGTTTGCCCAGACACAGAGACTTCTCGCATTTGGCCGGGATGTGAGCACAAAATATACGCGGAGGAACAGAAAAGAATACGAAAAAATCGCGGACTATATCGGTGCAGTCACAGAAGCACAGCAGGGAAATTACATGGTGTTTTTCCCGTCTTACCGGCTGATGCAGGATGTATATGAGGTCTTTGCCGGGAAGGCGGCCGATTCGTGCGAGATTCTGATGCAGCATAGTAATATGAAAGAACACGAAAGAGAAGCGTTTTTGGAAGAATTTGAACACGAACGGGAAAGAACCCTTGTTGCGTTCTGCGTGATGGGAGGAATTTTCGGGGAAGGAATTGATCTGAAAAACGACCGGCTGATCGGTGCCATCATCGTGGGAACCGGACTTCCGCAGGTCAGCGATGAACGTGAAATTTTAAAGAATTATTATGATGAGCGGGGATTGTCCGGATTTGACTATGCGTTCCGCTATCCGGGAATGAACAAAGTCCTGCAGGCAGCAGGGCGCGTGATCCGGACCAGCGAGGACCGCGGCGTGATCCTTCTTCTGGATGAACGGTTTTTACAGAGGGAGTATGCATCGTTGTTTCCGCGGGAATGGGAGAAACGAACGATCTGCAGCCTTCCGCAGCTGCGGGAAGAAGTGAGCCGGTTCTGGTCAGACGTCCGGGAGGAGCTTTAAAAACTCTTCGGTGGAGGCAGAAACCGGAAGGGTAGGGTTTAACGAAGCCACCAACTGCCGCTGCGGGATCGTTTCCTGCGTGCGGACGAGGAAGAGATCCTCCGGCTTGTGTTTCAGACAAAAATCCGGGATAAAAGCAATTCCAAGACCGATGCGGGCCATGTCAATGAGCAGATCGTTGCTGCTGAGCTCTACCTGAGGCAGCAGTTCCAGCTGATGCTGCAGGAAAATGTGGTGCAGAAACTCACTCGTTGTGCTCTTGCGGTCTAACATCATGAGCGGATAGGTGCCAAGCTCCGAGAAAGGAACGATACGGTTCGCCAGATCAAAATATGCCGGATTGGCGACGAACACATCCGAGAAAGAGCCAACCGTTTTCTGAATATAGGAAGGATTCAGATGCGGGTTTGGAAAATTTGTGATAATCAGATCTACCCGGCGTTGCTCTAACAGGTCTACACAGCCCATCGAGCTGGCATTGGTGATTTTAATCGGAACATCCGGGAATTTCCGGTGGAATTCCTGCAGATACGGCAGCAGAAAATAACGGCAGATCGTATCGCTGGCACCGATATGCAGCTGTCCCAGACCAAGGGAGCCGGATTCTAAAAGCTGGCTCTCGCCGCGGGAGATCAGATTCATGGCAGGCTCCACATGTTTCAGAAGCAAAGCACCGGCGGGTGTCAGCTGGACCTTTTTGGTGCTTCGGATAAAAAGCGGCTGTCCCAGCTTGCGTTCCAGTGTTTTGATAGACTGGCTTACCGCTGACTGGGAGATAAAAAGCTTCTTACTTGCATCCGAAAATGAGAGAGAGCTTGCAACATAATAGAAAACCTTGTATAATTCATAATTGATATCCATCGATCATATCCTCAGTAGTATAGTATAGTATAGGATATATTATATACCTTTCACAAAGGAGAGAAAAGGAGATTATCATGAAAAAGGGAATTTTGAAAACTTTATGCGGATTGATGGCGGCACTCATGCTGCTTGTGTTCGCAGGAACACCCGTTACAACTCAGGCAGCAAAACTGCCATATTACATTAAAATCAATCGTCAGCAGAACTGTGTGACCGTATATGCACTTGATTCCAAAGGCAAATATACCAAACCGGTCAAAGCGTTTGCCTGCTCGGTCGGTGTCAACAATGCCACCCCGACAGGAACATTTTCAATTCCGGCAAAATACCGCTGGCATACACTTATGGGCGGTGTGTACGGACAGTATTGCAGCCGTATTCACGGTGGTGTGCTGTTCCACTCTGTTTTTTACAGTTCACAGGATCCGAGCAGGCTGGCATACAATTCTTATAACCGTCTGGGACAGACGGCATCCCACGGATGTGTCCGTCTGAATGTGGAAGATGCCAAGTGGATCTATGACAACTGCCCGGTAGGAACCAAAGTAACCATCTATGACAGCAAAGATCCGGGACCATTGGGCAAGCCTACCCCGATCCGTATTGATGTAAACAGTCCGTACCGCGGATGGGATCCGACCGATCCGGATCCGAGAAATCCATGGCTGAAACTCCGTCCGACGATTAAGGGAATCGCGAATAAAACCATCGAGAGAACCAATCGTAAAGTAGACCTCAAAAAGGGAGTAAAAGCTTCTGATTACAGAGGAAAGACCCTTAAATTTACCGTTTCCGGAAAAGTCAATGCGGCAAAGACCGGAAAATATAAGATTACATACACCGCAAAAGATGCCAAAGGAAGCAAGACCAAAAAGAGCATCATAATTACCGTAAAAGATACGAAAGCACCATCCATCAGCCTGAAGCGAAAGACACTGACCTACAATAAAGCCGTTTCCAAAGAAAAACTGGTTTCTGCAATTAAGGCAGATGTAGTGGCAAAAGATCTGGGCAAAAAACTTGCGTCAAAATATGTTTTCGTGGATGCCAGAGAAGCACATAAGGCAGTTACCGCTATGGAAAGAGGAACCTATGGAACTTATAGCGTGACCGTATATGCCAAAGATACGGCAGGAAATAAATCCAGAAAGCTGAAAGTAAAGATTAATTTTGTAAATCCAAACCCGGGTACCGATCAGCCGGATCAGCCGGAACCGGACACTCCGGGCGTTGTAACGGACAGTGCAATTACCGTACAGTAATTTCATAAGAACAGGTAATAGATATCGTAAGCGATATTAATTTTACTTAATTGTCAACCCATGATACAATAACATAAAGATCAATAGAATGCCCCCGAATACAGGGGGCATTCCGTTTCGCAAAAGAAGGAGGTAAATCCAATGGGCAATGTACGTCGTGTGTACGTAGAAAAGAAACCGGATTTTGCCGTAAAGGCAAAAGAATTAAAACATGAGGTAAAGCATTATCTCGGAATCGCTGCAGATCAGGTGCGTGTTCTGATCCGTTATGATGTGGAAAATGTATCGGATGCCACTTACCAGAAGGCATTGCAGACGGTATTTTCCGAGCCGCCAGTGGATGATATTTATGAGGAGAACTTTGACGCAGAAGGCGGAAACGTATTTTCCGTAGAATTCCTGCCGGGACAGTTCGACCAGAGAGCGGATTCCGCAGAGCAGTGCGTGAAGCTTTTAAATGAGGATGAGGAGCCGATCATCCGCAGCGCGACGACCTATGTGATCAAGGGTGACATCACAGAGGATGAGTTAGAGGCGATCAAAAAGTATTGTATCAATCCGGTAGATTCCCGTGAGACCGGTATGGACAAGCCGGATACCCTCGTACAGAATTTCGATGAGCCGGCAGACGTGGCAGTTTTTGAAGGATTTATCGATATGGCAGAAGCACAGTTAAAGGAACTGTACAGCTCTTTAAATCTTGCCATGACCTTTAAGGATTTCTTACATATCCAGAATTACTTCAAAAATACCGAGAAGCGGAATCCGTCCGTGACAGAGATCCGTGTGCTTGATACTTACTGGAGTGACCATTGCCGTCATACCACCTTCTCGACAGAACTTAAAAATGTGAAGTTTGATGAAGGATTTTACCAGGCACCAATCAAAAAGACTTACGAAGAATATCTGGATACCCACAAGAAACTGTATGCGGGACGCGATGACAAGTTTGTCTGCCTGATGGATCTGGCACTGCTTGCCATGAAACGTCTGAAAAAAGAAGGAAAACTTGCAGACCAGGAAGAATCTGACGAAATCAATGCATGTTCCATCGTGGTACCGGTAGAGGTAGATGGAAAGACCGAAGAGTGGCTTGTAAACTTTAAGAATGAGACACATAACCATCCGACCGAGATTGAGCCGTTCGGTGGTGCTGCTACCTGTTTAGGCGGAGCCATCCGTGATCCGCTTTCCGGAAGAACTTATGTGTATCAGGCAATGCGTGTGACCGGAGCCGCAGATCCGACCGTATCCGTAAAAGATACGATTGAGGGTAAGCTGCCACAGAAGAAGATCGTGCGCGAGGCAGCCAGAGGTTACAGCTCTTATGGAAATCAGATCGGACTGGCAACCGGATATGTCAAAGAAGTTTACCATCCGGATTATGTAGCAAAACGTATGGAGATCGGTGCTGTCATGGGTGCCGCACCGAGACGTGCCGTACAGAGACTGACCTCTGATCCGGGAGACAGAATTATCCTTCTGGGCGGACGTACCGGACGTGACGGTATCGGTGGAGCAACCGGATCTTCCAAGGCACATAACACACAGTCTACGTCTGTATGTGGTGCCGAGGTACAGAAAGGTAATGCACCGACTGAGCGTAAACTGCAGCGCCTGTTCCGCAGAGAAGAAGTCAGCCATATTATCAAAAAATGTAACGATTTCGGTGCCGGCGGTGTATCTGTAGCCATCGGTGAGCTTGCAGACGGACTGCGCGTGAATCTGGATAAAGTACCGAAGAAATATGCTGGTCTGGATGGAACGGAGATTGCAATCTCCGAGTCCCAGGAGCGTATGGCAGTGGTTGTCGCTCCGCAGGATGTCGAGCAGTTCCTTGCCTATGCAAAAGAAGAAAACCTTGAAGCAATCGAGGTGGCAGTTGTTACCGAGGAGCCGAGACTGATCTTAGAGTGGAGAGGAAAAGACATTGTCAATATTTCCCGTGCATTCCTCGATACCAACGGTGCGCATCAGGAAGCAGATGTCGAAGTCGAGATGCCAAAAGAGGAAGACAACTTCTTTAAAAAGATCGAACTTCCGAAAGTTGCAGATGCATTACAAAAAAACGACAACAAATCAGCATGGCTTGCCATGCTTGCGGATCTTAATGTATGTTCCCAGAAGGGACTTGTCGAGATGTTTGACGGTTCCATCGGTGCGGGAAGTGTCTACATGCCATACGGCGGCCGCTATCAGCTGACCGAGACACAGAGCATGGTTGCCAAACTTCCGGTTTTGAAAGGAAAATGCGATACCGTAACCATGATGTCCTACGGATTTGATCCGTACTTATCCTCCTGGAGTCCATACCACGGATCGGTATATGCCGTACTGGAATCCCTTTCCCGTATCGTGACCGCCGGTGGTGACTACAGGAAAGTACGCTTCACCTTCCAGGAGTATTTCCGCAGAATGAACGAAGATCCAAAGAGATGGAGCCAGCCGTTTGCAGCACTGCTCGGTGCATTTGACGCACAGATCGGTTTTGGACTGCCGTCCATCGGTGGAAAAGATTCCATGTCCGGAACCTTTAACGATATTGACGTGCCTCCGACACTCGTTTCTTTCGCAGTCGATGTGGCAAGAGAAAAAGACGTGATCACACCGGAACTGAAAGAAGCAGGAGATAAGCTGGTACTCTTTACGATCGAAAAGAACGCGTATGATCTGCCGGTATATGAGCAGGTGATGAAACTGTATGACAAGATTCATGAGCTGATCGGCAAGGGAGCAATCCGCAGTGCCTATGCACTGGACGGAAAAGGTCTGGCAGCAGCAGTCAGCAAGATGGCATTCGGTAACAAATTAGGTGTAACCATCGCCGATGATGTGACTGCAGAAACCTTATTTGCGCCGGGATTCGGTAATATTGTTGCAGAAGTAAAAGAAGAGTTTCTTCCTATTATAAAAGAAGCATCCGCAATCGTTATCGGAGAAGTGAACGACGCACAGAAATTCGTATACAAAGACATGGCTCTTTCCATGGATGAAGCACTCGATGCATGGCAGGGAACACTCGAGCGTGTATTCCCAACCCGCGCAACCGAGGATAAAGAAAAAGTACAGAGTGACGTATACGATACAAAGAATATTTATGTATGCAAAAACAAAGTCGCAAAACCAACCGTATTCATTCCGGTATTTCCTGGAACAAACTGCGAGTACGACAGTGCGAAAGCGTTTGAGCGTGCAGGTGCCAATACCATTGTAAAAGTATTCAAGAATCTGAGTGCAGCAGACATCCGTGATTCTGTCGATGAATTTGTCAAGGCAATCAACCAGTCACAGATCATCATGTTCCCGGGTGGATTCTCCGCAGGAGATGAACCAGAAGGATCTGCAAAGTTCTTTGCAACGGCATTCCGGAATGCAAAGATGACCGAGGCAGTAAGCAGACTGCTGTCAGAACGTGACGGACTGGCACTTGGTATCTGCAACGGATTCCAGGCGCTGATCAAACTGGGACTTGTTCCTTACGGACAGATCCAGGCACAGAGTGCGGATTCCCCGACACTGACCTACAACACCATCAACCGCCACATCAGCAAGATGGTATATACCAAGGTTGTGACAAACAAATCCCCATGGTTGCAGCAGGCAAAGCTTGGTGCAACATACTGCAACCCGGCATCCCATGGAGAGGGACGTTTCGTAGCTCCGAAGGAATGGCTGGACAAGCTTTTTGCAAACGGACAGGTTGCCACCCAGTATGTCAATGAAGCCGGCGAGCCAACCATGGATGAAGAGTGGAATGTCAATGGTTCGTACATGGCAATCGAGGGTATCACCAGTCCGGATGGACGTGTACTCGGAAAGATGGCACACAGCGAGCGCCGCGGTGAGGCCGTTGCCATGAACATCTACGGAGAGCAGGATATGAAGATCTTCGAATCCGGAGTTGCTTACTTTAAATAGAATTGTTTATCTTCACGCGTAGTTTCACTCGAACTACGCGTGAAATAGTTTTAATAATAGAAAAAAGTGAAAAAACTCTTAAATGCTTAAGAAAATATTAAAGAATTTTTTCAATAAAATGTAATTTTGGTGTTGCAAAGATACAATACTTGGTGTATGATTGTCACGTAGAGTAGTTAAAAGAGTACTATAAATAGTACGACAAGTGATGAACTACTATCGAGGCTATGGAAACTGGAACTTGTTCCAGACAGACCTTACAATTACAGATACATATTAGAAATATAAGTCATCGGAACCTCAGCTTGCTGATCTTGATGCTGGACAATCAACGTTGATATCACACTCTACGCCGACGTCTGATGTACGAAAGTTTCTGGTCATTTATGATTTGTGTGTCTGTAGATGAAACTGACAATGGACTTAACAGTAAGACCGAGGAGGTCAGTGGAGGCAATTAGCGAGAACATTGGACTGGAAAAATCGTCCGCAGCGGTTTGGAAGAGAAGATGAAGGAACTTAAACGTGCAGGGTTAAACGAGTAGAAGAGATGGAAGTTAGTCAAAAAGAAAGAGAGGAAAAAAAATGAAATCAAGCAAAAAAGTGTTAGCTTTTGCTCTCGCTGCAGCTATGGTTGTAACAGCAGTTCCTGCTACAAACGCACAGGCAGCTTCTACAGCAAAGCTTAGCGCAAAAAAAGCCACAGTTTATTCTGCTGGTTACAAGACCGTTACAGTTAAAACTCCAAAGTCTTGGAAGTCTGTTAAAGTAACTGCAACAAGCAACAAGAAGTCTGTTGCAACTGTTAAGAAGACAGCAGCAAAGAAGATCAAGGTTACAGGTGTTAAGCCAGGTACCGCTAAAGTTACGGTTAAGGTAACTTACAAGACTTCTACAAAGAAGAATGCTAAGGCAAAGACAAAGAAGCTTACTTACACAATGAAAGTCGCTAAGGCAAGCGTTGCTTTATCTGGAGATTCAGCAGTAGCAGTTGGAAGCACAACTAAGTTAACAACAACTAAGAAGGCTTCTTCAAGAGCTAAGATCACTTACACATCCAGTGATGAGACAATCGCAACAGTTTCTGAAGACGGAACTGTAAAGGGTGTTAAGGCTGGTAAGGCTACAATCAAAGCTACACTTAAGATTGGTAAAGATACAGCTACCGCTACTCAGGAAGTAGAAGTAAAGAACTATGTTCTTTCTACAGTAGCACAGAACAAGTTAACAGAGCTTACAGCTACTGTTACTGGCGATACAAAGAACCTTAAGGCAACTGATTTCGCAATCAAGAGTGAAGCAACAAAGGTTGTTTACCCAGTATCCAAGGTATCTGTTGATTCTAAGGATGCTTCCAAGGTTACATTAACACTGTTCAGTGAGTTAAAGGATGCTGCTACATATGATGTAACTCTTGATGGAATTACAAAGACATTCGTAGCTTCTGACGGAAAGGTTGCTTCTATTGCACTTGATAAGGCCACAATTCCATATGCTACAGAAACAGAAGTTAAGTTAGTTTCTAAGGATGCTAACGGCGTTGTTGTAAAAGAGCTTAAGTATGGCGAAACTGATTCCAACTATGATTTTACAATCAATACAAACGGAAACGGATATACTAATGGTTCTAAGTTATACTTAAACAAGGTTGGTGATACAGCTACAGCTGAAATCACATACAAGACAGGTAAGTATGACCAGAATGGTAAGCCAGAAGGAAACATTGGACCAAACAAAGTGACAATTACAGCAACTGCTCAGTCAGAAGTTAATAATTTCGCTGTAAGAATTGATGATACCGCAAAGAAGTTTGACAAAGCAAAAGATACAAACAAGATTGCTGTAAATGAGACAAAGGTTGCAATGTTCAAGATTCAGAATGCTGATAACCAGGAAATTTCTGACTACAGCAAGTATACATTTGAATCATCTGACAAGTCTGTATTAATGCTTGCAAGTAATAAAGTTGGAACTAACAATTCTATCGCAATTACAGCATTAAAGAATGGTACAGCTTATATTCTTGTTAAAAAGGATGATAAAGTTGTAGGTTCTGTTGCAATTGATATTGTAGCTGAAAGAGCTGTTGCAACTCTTGATGTAGATAAGTCAGCTGTTACACTTTCACAGGATTTAACAAACGACACCAAGAAAGTAAATGTTACATTAAAAGATCAGTATGGTGACAAATGGGCTGGTGATTACAACCTGAACGTTGAGTGCCTTTCTACTGATGCTAAAAATGCACAGGGCAATACCTTAACAGTAAATGCTGTTAACGCTAATGCTGCAAGCAAATATTTCACATTTACTGCAAAAACTGGAAAAGATGTTACTTTCAATGCTACCGCAGAAAAGGGCAACTATGTTTATAAAATTTCTTATAAGAAAGACAATAAGGAAGTTGCAGCTAAAACAGTAAGCGTAGCTGTAAAGAAAGCTGATGTTAATGCAACAGTTTCTGCATATCGTCTTGATATTGATAACAGCAATGTAGATATGAAGGTTGACAATGATAACAAAGAAAAGACCATCAACATTCAGATGATTGGTGTTGCTGATGGTGTTGACAAAGAAGTGGAAAATGATGCTACTTTTACAGTAAAGAAAGCTGATGGTACTAAGATTTTTGTTGGAAATAAAAATGCTGAAACCACAACACATGCAGCAATCAGTGCTTCTACTGGTTCATTAGTTGTTAAGCCAGTTATTATCAGTGGTGGTGCATTAGCAGTTAAGCAGCTTGATGCTGGAACATACACTGTTATTGCTGAGAAAAATATCGTTGAGAATGGAACAACCAAGACAGTTACAATTTCAACTTCATTTACCATTACTGATACTCAGGCCAAGGCTGAGGTCGAGGTAAAGAATAATACTGTAACCGGCAATACTGTTGAACAGATGTTAAAAGATGCTATTATTGTTACATTTGATGGTAAGACATATACAAGTGTTGCTAGTGTGACAGATAAAGACGGTGCTCTTGATATCGGTGAAGTAGAGGCCACTCTTAATGATGGTACTAAGATTAAGAAAGATAATAATAATCTCAATACTAACATTTCAGCTGGAAAATATTTCACAGTTACTAAGTTAACTGTAAAGGTTAAGGTAGCTACTGGTATTGATACATATGTTACAGTAACTGTACCTGGTGCAATTACAGCTAAATAGTTTAGACTGAATTAAATTTATTCATCTAACCTTAGAACCCCAGACGATTTTCGTCTGGGGTTTTTCTAGTGTGCCGAGCATGGCACTAATCTTACTGGTGAAAGTCCAGTCACGGGTATTTACCGCCAAGTGTAGTGAACCACAAGTCGGTACCAGTAATGGTATGGATGAAGGAAGTGGTGTAACAAAGTTCTTGAGCCTACGTACAGAAACTTGATAAGGCGATTAGGTGGGTAAGGTTGCTAGACAAACCAAAGCCCAAAAGGTAAACGTAAACCGAAGTTGTAAATCAAGAGGTTGTGGAACGAAAGATTAGCGTCTTACCTCGGGAGACCCTACTCACATACTGAAAGGTATGGTCGAAAAAAGGTTTAGAGAGGGAGTCAGATGATGTCATAGTAGGCGAAAGCCGAAGGACTGAAACGATTTATAGTACGAATCGTTATGTTTAAAATAATACATGAGCCAGAAATCGAGTGGACAGGAAAAGTAGGAACGTAACCGAGGAATACTGTTTATACTTAGAGGGGTGTTATGTATGAATTTTAGGATAAGTCAGAGGAGTAACAACAATGGAATTGATTGAAGTGATCTTGTCAAAAGAAAATCTGAACAGAGCCTATAAAAAGGTAGTTGCCAATAAAGGTGCGAGTGGTGTTGATGGAGTTACTGTAGAAGAACTGGGAGATTATATAAGGAAGAACAGAGAGAAAATCGTTACATCTCTTAGAAACAGAACATATATACCGAAACCAGTCCGAAGAGTATACATTCCGAAAGACAATGGTAAG
>OLSC01001859.1_pt1 | contig 17088 bp, 13 predicted proteins | sample 1672881 | NCBI WGS metagenome assembly OLSC01 (sample SAMEA3136733, study PRJEB25190) | human gut metagenome | biome: human gut; feature: human-associated habitat; material: faeces | place: Austria | collected 2013
TGACCATGGAGATCAAGGGCCGCAACCTGGTGGACGGCCTGCCCAAGAACATCGTGGTGCACTCTGAGGACGTGCGTGCCGCCCTGCTGGAGTGCCTGGAGAAGATCACCAGCGCCATCAAGGAGACGCTGGAGCGTACCCCGCCGGAACTGAGCGCCGATATCATCGACCGCGGCATCACCCTGACCGGCGGCGGCGCCCTGCTGCGCGGTCTGGATCAGCTGATCCAGAGCGAGACCGGCATTGACGTGCATGTTGCCGAGGACCCGCTGGACTGTGTGGCCAAGGGTGCCGGTGCAGTGCTGGATCATGTGGATGTGCTGCACGACGTGCTGGACACCGACGGCGGTCATATGTAATCAGCGGCCCGGAAGCGGGCTGCCGGATCTCTTGCGGAAAAGCTATTGACGTTGCACCTGCGCTGTTTTCCGCTGCAAACAGGACCCTTGCGCGGATGGCACGGCTGTCCGCGCTTTTTTTGTGAACGCGCAGGTTTGCTCCGAATGGGAGGACAAACCCCTTGAAAGATTTTTTTGACACCTGGAAATTCAAGATCCTGGTCATCGTGGCGGTGTTCCTGGTGGGCATCATGGCGTATGCCGGTGCCAACGGCCGCCTGACGGCAGCCCCGCAGGAGCTGCTGAGCGTGGTGCTCACCCCCCTCCAGAAGGTCACGTCGGCCCTCAGCGGCGGTGCGGCCTCGGTGTGGGAAAAATACACCAGCATCGACGATGTGATGGACCGGAACGAGCAGCTGGAAGCCGAAAATGCAGAGCTGCGCCAGCAGATGGTGGACTACGACCGCATCAAGGCCGAGAACGACGCCTACAAGGCACTGGCACGCATCCAGGACACAAATTCGGAGGCGAGCTATGTGTCGGCCTTTGTCATCGGCCGTGACCCGCTGGATGAATTTGGCGGTTTTACGCTGGATCAGGGCAGCACGGACGGCGTGGCGGTGAACGATGCCATCATCAGTGACCGGGGCTATCTGCTGGGCGTGGTGGTGGAAGTGGACGCCACCAGCTGCAAGGTGATGACCATCCTGCACCCCAGCTTCAACGCAGCGGGCGTGATCTCCCGCACGCGGGAAAACGGCATCATCACCGGCAGCGCCGACTATGCCGCCGACGGTCAGTGCGTGCTGACCAATCTGGACCGCGCCACCGAGGCCCGCAAGGGCGATCAGGTGATCACCACCGGTCTGGGCGGGGTGTTCCCGGCAAACCTGCTGGTGGGCACTGTGCAGGAAGTGGTGCCGGAGCAGAGCGGCAAGTCCTCCAGTGCGGTCATCCTGCCGGGTGCCGACCCGCGCACGGTCAAGCATGTGTTCATCGTTACCGAATATTAAGGAGGCAGATGTATGGAATCTCGCCGCAAGCGCAGCCGCAGCCAGATCCTGAAGTGGTGCTGCTATGTGCTGGGCCTGTTTGTGTGTGCGGCGCTGCAGACCACGCCGGGGCTGTTCCAGCTGGGTCAGGCAAAGCCGCTGCTGCTGCTGCCGCTCTGTCTGGCCGTGTCGGTGTGTGAGGGCGAATTTGCCGGAGCACTGTTCGGCATGGTGTGCGGCCTGCTGTGGGATTACACCGCCGGGCGCACCGTGGGCATGCTGGCACTGGAAATGATGCTGCTCTGCTTTGCCGTGGGCGTGCTGGTGCAGCTGTACCTGCAGAGCGCTCCGGGCAACTTTGCGGTCATCTCGGCCGCAGCGGCTTTGCTGGTGCTCTCCTGCGACTGGCTGTTCTTTTACCGGATGCCCGGCTACAGCGGCTCGGCACAGCGCTACCTGTGGTTCGTGCTGCCCTCGGCGGCCCTTACCATTCCGGCGTCGCTGGTGGAGTTTGCCATCGTGCGGCACATTTACAACAAGTTCAAGATCGACAACGGCGTGGTCTGACCGCCGGAGGAACTACGGATGAACCAAAACGAACGCAAGACCGTCATGCGGCGCATGGTGCTGCTGATCGCTGTGGCGGCACTGGTCATGGGCCTGTACGCCCTGCGGCTGATCTTTCTGCAGCTGGTCAACGGCGACGAGTACAAGTCCCAGGCCACCAACACGACGGACTATAACTTTACGGTCACCGCTGCCCGCGGCGACATCGTGGACAGCACCGGCAAGCGCATTGCCACCACGACCACCAGCTACAACGTGGTGCTCAACAAGCTGCAGATGGGTGACGAGGATCTGGACAGCCTGCTGCAGCGGTTGGTGGAGCTGTTTGAGAAAAACGGCGAAAGCTGGACCGATACCCTGCTCATCAGCCAGCCGGACGCGGCGGGCAACTATACCTTTACAGCCCGGGATGACAGCAGCAGCGACCAGCGGCAGCTGACCACGATGAAGGAGAACCTGGGCCTGCAGCAGTATGCCACCGCCAACGACGTGATGGAAATGCTGGTGGAGAAAAACAACCTGCAGGATCTGCCGCTGCGCTGGCAGCGCACCCTGGCCGGCATCCACTATGAGATGGAACTGCAGGCATTTTCCAACGTGAACAACTTTGTGATGGCGGAAAACGTCAGCGACGTGACCGTGGCCACCATCAAGGAGAACAGCCTGTCGCTGCCCGGCGTGGAAATCGTGCAGACCAGCACCCGCAGCTACGAGCAGGGCGATATCGTCCCGGCGGTGCTGGGCCGTGTGGGCAAGATCACCGCCGAAAAGTGGAAGGTGACCGACGAGAACGGCCAGGTGACCTACCCCCTGCGGGACAAGGGCTACAACATGAACGATGTGATGGGCATCTCGGGCCTGGAATCGGCCTATGAGGACGAGTTGCGCGGCAAGGACGGTGTGGAGACCATCACCCGCAATTCCGACGGTGTGATCGTGAACACGCAGCTCACCACTGTGCCGGAACCGGGCCACACGGTGCAGCTGACCATCAACAGCGACTTCCAGCGGGCGGTGAACAAGGCATTGGCCAACAACATTGACATGATCAACCGCACCTACAACACCGGCAACATGAAAGCGGCAGCCGGTGCGGCGGTGGTCATTGATGTGAAGAATGGCGGCGTGCTGGCGGCCTCCAACTACCCCAGCTTTGACCAGAACCTGTATGCCACTCAGTACGACGAATACAGTGCCGACCCCAGCCTGCCGCTGTTCAACCGCAGCCTGCAGGGTCTGTACACGCCCGGCTCCACCTTTAAGCCGGCCGTGGCCGTGGCCGCGCTGGACAGCGGCCTGATCAACCAGTATTCCACCGTGAACTGCACGGGCGTGTATACCTATTACAAGGACTACCGTCCCCGCTGCACCCAGCACGGCCACAGCGGCAACATCAGCGTGGTGGATGCCATCAAGTGGAGCTGCAACATCTTCTTCTACGATGTGGGCCGCCGCCTGACCAGTGACGTCTACGACGCCTATGCCTACAAGCTGGGTCTGGCTCAGCGCACCGGCGTGGAGGTGAGCGAGAGCCTGGGCCGTCTGACCACCAAGAACGACAGCAACTACAACACCTCGCTGGACATTCAGGCGGCCATCGGTCAGGGCAATACGGTGGTCACCCCCATTCAGCTGGCCACTTATGCGGCTACGCTGGCCAACAACGGTGTGCGCTACCGCACCCACTTCGTCAAGGCCATCCTCGACACGAATACCGGCGAGGTGATCCATGAGACCCAGCCCGAAGTGATGGATGTGGTGGAGGACAACGGCACCACCTTTGCACTGGTGCGGCAGGGCATGAAACTGGTGCCCAGTACCATCACCGGCAAGATCTCCAGCTACCCGATCGCCATTGCCTGCAAGACCGGCACCCCCCAGCGCAGTGAGACCTACGCCCCCGGCAAGCACTACCTGAACGCGATGATGATCGCCTACCTGCCGGCCGACGACCCGGAGATCGCCATCGGCATCACGGTGGAGTACGGCGGCTACGGTGCCCGCACCGGTGATCTGGTGGTGGACATCGCCAATGCCTACTTTGCCATGAAGGATGGCACGCTGGAGGTGGATCCCTATGTGAACCCTGCTCTGAGCGCGGATCCTTCGGATGACACGACCGGCGCGGCCGATACCACGGACACTGCCGGTGCCGCACAGGATGAGACACAGCCGGAGCAGGGAAGTGCAGACTAACGTCGTTTTGCGGTGCACACTCTGAAAATTTAAGACAAAATTGAATATTCTGTATAAAAACTGGTTGTAAATGATTGGATTTTGTGATATCATTTTGTACAAAGGGAAATTTCCGCAAATGACACGACAGAGGAGAGATAACAGATGACGATTGCACTGATTGCGCATGACTCCAAAAAGGAGTTGATGGTTCAGTTTTGTACGGCGTACTGCCGCATCCTGAGCCAGCATAAGTTGGTGGCGACCGGCACAACCGGCAAGCTCATCGCCGAGGCGACGGGCCTGCAGGTGCAACGTTTTCTGGCCGGTGTGCAGGGCGGCGACCAGCAGATCGCGTCCCGCATTGCCTGCAATGAGATCGACCTGCTGTTGTTTTTCCGCGACCCCATCAATGCAAAGCCCAGCGAGCCCAACGAGATGACTCTGCTGCGCCTGTGCGATGTGCACAACATCCCCATGGCCACTAACATTGCCACTGCCGAGGTGCTGATCCACGGCCTGGAGCGCGGCGATCTGGACTGGCGCGACATCGTGCACCCCCAGAACGACTGAGGCACGAAACCTTTATCCACAACAAAAGGCACCGCAGAAGCGGTGCCTTTTTTGCGTCCCGGAACGGGGAGCTATGAAAAAAGTTGTCTTACAACTGGAGCTCCTGCGCCAGCTCAGCCAAATCTCCGGCGTCGAATTCGCCCAGAGGCAGCAGCAGACGGGCCAGCGTCTCCTGCGGCAGGGCAGCCAGTGCGGTGCTGTCATCGCGGGCAGCGTCCACCGGGGGCAGCACGGTGTGCACGCCGTCGGTGCCCACCTCCAGCCGGGCGCGGCTGCTGCTGCCGATGTACTGGATGCCCAGCTTGTCGGCGGCGGTGAGCAGGGCGGCGAACTGCGGCCAGGCCCCGGCGGCTTCCGGCTGCTGGGTCAGCGCTTCGGCGTTCAGCAGGATGCACTCGATACCCAGCGCCTCGGCGGCTTTTTGGGCTCTCTGTGCGGCTTCGGCCTGCTCCGGGGCAAGGCGCACCACGGCACCCACCACGGCAAACCCCTGCTGCTGCAGGATGCGCACCGCCACGGCTGCCTCGGTGCTGCCGTCCATCTGCATCAGGACCTTGTCCTGGCTCTCGTAGGTGTCAAACCCGCTGCCGGGCAAAAATGTGTCGTTCATGTTCCCTGCCTCCCGCCGTGTGCTTTGCTTTGGGCTACGGCCAGCTGGTCGCAGCGTTCGTTTTCCGGATGGCCTGCGTGGCCCTTGACCCAGACGTATGTGATGGTGTGTCTTGCTTCCTGCTCCAGCGCCTGCGCCCAGAGGTCCGGGTTCAGGGCAGGAGAGCCGTCCGATTTCTTCCAGCCGCGGCGCTTCCAGCCTTTGGCCCAGCCCTTCTGCAGCCCGTTGATGACATATTGGCTGTCGGAGCAGTAGCGCACCTCGCAGGGCTCCTTGAGCTGGCGAAGGGCCTCGATGAAAGCAGTGAGCTCCATGCGGTTGTTGGTGGTGCTGGCGTCGCCGCCGCTCAATTCCTTTTCGTAAACTTTGCCGTTGAAACGGTAGCGCAGCACAGCGCCCCAGCCGCCCGGGCCGGGGTTGCCGCTGCAGGCACCGTCGGTGTATACTTCGACCTGCTTCATGCGGGTTCTCCTTTATAAAGTAGTATCTCTATTTAGCGCTATTTTGGCCGGGATGTCAAGGGGCAATGCATAAAGACGGCACCCTTTGCCAAACCTTGGAATTGACAAAACCGGTGCGAAATACTATACTAAGCGTAACAAAATGCGTATAGGGGCGCACCGAAGGCGTGCGCTCAGACGTTCCTGCAGAAAAGCCGCGGTCGCATCGAACAGATGGACTGTACGGGCTGAGGGATTCTTGTGGAACGACCAGCGGTGCCAAAAGCACGCTGACAGGACAATTCTATACGGTGCATCCAACGGAAGCCGATGCAAAGATCCGGTGCTTCCCCATGCAGCGCACGGCTGTCTCCCTTGTGGAGACGGTCCGCGCCGCCATTATTTTTGGAGGTCAAGAATGGCTCAGACGAAAGAAAAAGAAAACACGGTCCCGGCTGCCCGCGCAAAGCAGAACGCAGCCGCAGCCCCGGCAGCGGCCGGGGAAAAGCGCCCCCGCACCACCCGGCGGCCCTACTACAACCGCCGCCCCCGCCGCCCGCAGCAGCCCAAGGAGGCTGCAACGCCCATCCACATCTACCCGCTGGGCGGTCTGGGCGAAGTGGGCAAGAACATGACCGTGTATGAGTGCAACGGGGACATGATCATCGTGGACTGCGGTCTGGTGTTCCCGGACAGCGAGATGTACGGCGTGGACATGGTGATCCCGGACTTTACCTTTGTGGTGCAGAACAAGGACCGCATCAAGGGCCTGCTCATCACCCACGGCCACGAGGACCACATCGGCAGCATCCCGTATCTGCTGCAGAAGTTCGACCTGCCCATCTACGGCACCCGCCTGACCTGCGGCCTGATCCGGAACAAGCTGGAAGAGTTCGGCCTGGCCGGCAAGACCAAGTTTGTGGAGATCACCCCCAAGCAGAAGATCAAGCTGGGCTGCTTCACCGTGGAGCCCATCCATGTGAACCACTCCATCCCGGATGCCGTGGCCTTTGCCATCGACAGCCCCGCCGGCACCATCATCCAGACCGGCGACTTCAAGATCGACTACACCCCGCTGGCCTGCGGTGTGACCGACCTGTCCACTCTGGCCGAGTATGGCCAGCGCGGTGTGCTGGCACTGCTGAGCGACTCCACCAACGCGGAGCGCCCGGGCTTTACCGCTACCGAACAGAAGGTGGCCGCCGGTGTGCGCAGCCTGTTTGCCCGCGCCCGCAACAAGCGTATCATCATTGCGACCTTTGCGTCCAACATCTACCGCGTGCAGCAGATCATTGATCTGGCCGTGGAGGATGGCCGCAAGGTGGCCTTCAGCGGCCGCAGCATGGTCAACAACACCGCCATGGCCCAGGAGCTGGGCTATATGCACATCCCGGAGGGCACCCTCATCGGGGTGGAGGAACTGAACCAGTATCCCCAGGAGCAGGTGGTGCTGATCACCACCGGCAGCCAGGGCGAACCCCTGAGCGCACTGAGCCGCATGGCCTCCTGCAGCCACCGTCAGGTGCGTGTGGGGCCCGGCGACTTCATCATCATCTCCGCCAACCCCATCCCCGGCAACGAAAAGAGCGTGACCAAGATCGTCAATGGTCTGCTGCTGCTGGGCGCAGAGGTCATCTACGAGAGCATGTACGACGTGCATGTGTCCGGCCACGCCTGCCAGGAGGAGCAGAAACTGATGCTCACTCTGACCAAGCCCAAATATTTCCTGCCGGTGCACGGCGAGTACAAGCAGCTCAAGAAGCACGCCCTCACGGCGGCCAGTCTGGGCATCCCCACCAGCAACATCCTGATCGCGGAGAATGGTTCCAACGTGATTCTCAGCCAGGACGAGATGAAGCTGGGCGAGCCGGTCACCGCCGGTGCCGTCATGGTGGACGGCCTGGGCGTGGGCGACGTGGGCAACGTGGTCCTGCGGGACCGCAAGCACCTGTCCGAGGACGGCCTGGTGATCATCGTGGCTACGGTGGACAGCAAGACCGGCAAGGTGCTGGCCGGGCCGGACCTCGTGAGCCGCGGCTTCGTGTATGTGCGCGAGAACGAGAGCCTGATGGACGGTGCCCAGAGCATCGTGGAAAACGCACTGGAACGCTGCGTGGACGAGCATGTGCGCGACTGGAACAGCGTCAAGACCCGCGTGCGGGAGGCGTTGAGCAGCTATATTTACCGGCGCACCAAGCGCAGCCCCATGATTCTGCCCATCCTGATGGAGGTATGAGCAGGGCGCGCCGCCGGGCGGCACAGCATATGACCGGGAGGCAGAAAAGCAGATGAAACAGAAACCGAGATGGACCATGGAGATGCTGACCGCAGCGCTGGCGGTGCTTTGCGCCCTGCTCACGCTGGTTCTGCTGATCCAGCGGCCCAGCATCTGGCCGGTGCTGCTGGCACTGGTGGTGGCGTGGGGCATCTGCATGGCGGCGTTCCGCTACCAACTGCGCCGCTGGCTGTCCCGTTGGGTGCGCGGCGACAACTTTGAAAAATCCAAAACAAAATTCAGTCTGGAGCAGCTCTCACAGCCGACGGCTCTGCTGTCCGGCGAAACGGTGCTGTGGTACAATGAGCAGTTCCGTGCCCGTCTGCTGGGCGGGCAGGATATGCTGACCAGCCGGGTGCAGAAGGTACTGCCCGGGCTGGACCTGCAGCAGTGCCGCACCCAGCAGGGCCAGCTGCTGACGCTGGCGGACGGCTTCTGGAGCGTGCACAGCTCCACGGTGCCCGGCGGGGCCGAGTGCATGACCCTGCTGGTGCTGAACGAGGAGACCGCCCTGCGCAGGATCGAAGCGGAGTACAAGGCCAGCCGCCCGGGCTATCTGGTGTTTCTGGTGGACGGCTATGACGATGTGTTCGGCGACATGCTGGACAGTGAGCGCGCCCGCCTGCTGGAGGGCATCAACCGCATCCTGGAAGATATGATCGGCCGGGGCAGCGGTTTTCTGCGCCGGGTGGCCAGCGGCCGCTACATCGCCGTGGTGGAAGAACGCCAGATGGAGCAGTTTGCCAAGCGCGGCTATGACGTGCTGGACAAGATCCGTGCGCTGGACCCCAGTGTGAACCTGTCACTGTCCATCGGCATCGGCCGCGGGGCCAAGACCCTGCGGGAAGCGCAGGACATGGCCGTGCAGGCGCTGGACATGGCGCAGGGGCGCGGCGGTGACCAGGCCGCCGAGATGACGCCGGACGGCTTTACCTTTTACGGCGGCGTGAGCCATGGCGTAGAAAAGCGCAGCAAGGTGCGCAGCCGCATCGTGGCCGACCAGCTGGTCAAACTTATCAAGGAAGCGGACCATGTGGTCATCATGGGCCACCGCATGAGCGATCTGGACGCCATTGGTGCCGCCGAGGGCGTGCTGCGCATCTGCAAGATCTGCGACGTCCCGGCGGTGATCGCCGTGAAGCGGGACGCCACGCTGGCGGGCAGCCTGATCGACGCGCTGTGCAGGGCGGGCCAGAAGGATGACTTCATCGACCCGAAGGACGCACTGCCCATCATCTCCAAGCGCACCCTGTGCGTGGTGGTGGATACATACCAGGTGGGCCTTGTGGAAAGCAAGGAGATCCTGGAAAAATGCGGCAAGGTGGCTGTCATCGACCACCACCGCAAGGGTGTGGGCTACATCCAGAACCCGGATCTGGTCTGCCATGAGCCCTATTCCTCCTCGGCCAGTGAGCTGGTCACCGAGCTTTTGCAGTATGTGGGCGACCGCGACGACAAGCCCAACCGGGTGGAAGCCGAGGGCCTGCTCTCCGGCATCCTGCTGGACACGCAGGACTTTACCCTGCACACCGGCGTGCGTACCTTTGAAGCCGCTGCGGCCCTGCGCCGTTACGGTGCCGAGACGGAGCGGGTGCGTCAGCTGTTTGACGTGACCATGGTGGAATATGCGGCCAAGGCCGAACTGGTGGAGCGGGCACGGATGTACAGGAACTGCGCCATCTCGGTGGGCGGCGAGATCGCCCCGGAGGCCCGTGTGGCCATTGCGCAGGCCGCCAACGACCTGCTGCGCATCCAGGGCGTGGACGCCAGCTTTGTGGCGGTGCAGGTGGGCACCGGGGTGAACATCTCGGCCCGCAGCCTGGGTGCCGTGAACGTGCAGGTGATCATGGAAGCACTGGGCGGCGGCGGCCACCAGACCATGGCAGCGGCACAGCTCAAGCACATCACCCCGGAGGCGGCCCGCTCCCGCATCGAGACGGCCATTGACAACTACTGGGCATCCCAGAAAAAGAGCGGTGCCGAAGAAAAATGAGAGTGAGAGGTTCTTCCCATGAAACAGTATGATTACCTGATCGTCGGTGCGGGCCTGTATGGTGCCGTGTTTGCCCACGAGGCAAAGAAGGCCGGCAAGAAGTGCCTTGTCATCGACAAGCGCAGCCACATTGCGGGCAACATCTACACCGAGCCGGTGGAGGGCATCAATGTGCACCGCTACGGTGCCCACATCTTCCACACCAACAACAAGACCGTGTGGCAGTATGTGAACCAGTTTGCGGAGTTCAACCGCTACACCAACAGCCCGGTGGCCAACTACCATGGCGAGATCTACAATCTGCCCTTCAACATGAACACCTTCAACAAGATGTGGGGTGTGGTGACCCCCGCCGAGGCAAAGGCCAGGATCGAGCAGCAGAAGGCTGCCGCCGGCATCACCGACCCGCAGAATCTGGAAGAGCAGGCCATCAGTCTGGTGGGCACCGACATCTACGAAAAGCTCATCAAGGGCTACACCGGCAAGCAGTGGGGCCGCCCCTGCACCGAGCTGCCGGCCTTTATCATCAAGCGTCTGCCGGTGCGTTTTACCTACGACAACAACTATTTCAACGCCCTGTATCAGGGCATCCCCAACGGCGGCTACACCGCCATGGTGGAAAACATGCTGGAGGGCACCGAGGTGCGCCTGAATGTGGACTATCTGGCTGACCGTGAGGCGCTGAATGCGCTGGCCGACAAGGTGGTGTACACCGGTCCGGTGGATGCCTACTTTGGCTACCGTCTGGGGGCTTTGCAGTACCGCAGCGTCCGCTTTGAGACCGAGGTGCTGGACACTGACAACTATCAGGGCAACGCCGTGGTGAACTACACCGATGCCGAGACCCCCTACACCCGCATCATCGAGCACAAGCACTTCGAGTTCGGCACCCAGCCCAAAACGGTCATCAGCCGTGAATACAGCGCCGAGTGGAACAAGGGCGACGAGCCGTACTACCCGGTCAACGACGCCAAGAACGGTGCTCTGTACGCCGAATACAAGCAGCTGGCCGACGCCGAGCCGGGCGTGATCTTCGGCGGCCGTCTGGGCGAATACAAGTACTACGACATGGATAAGGTCATCGAGGCGGCACTCGATGTGGTGCAGAAGGAACTGGCGTAAAAGCCTGACCGTTTAGAATGGCCGCCGCGTGTGCTCTGGCCAGAAATAGCGGAAATAAATTGGATTTTTGCACTTCCGGAACGCCTGCGGGTGTTCCGGAAGTGCATTTTTCACAAGAGGGGCCGGAGAGAAAACATTCTGCACAACTTTTTGCAGGGAGAAGTTATCAACGGCAGCAGCTCCTTGCGTGAAAGGGTGTTTGGAGCAGCCCGCAGGCTGCGACAAACACGAAATAGATCATAAACTTCCGATGAATATGATCAGAGCGAAGCGGAGACCATTTTAAATGGTTGGCTGCCCCTCTTGCTCAAAGCCGACAAATGCGCTATACTATAAACACAAGAACGGCACCGGGGTTCCGGTGAAAAGTGAGGGATAAACATGAAAGTGATTCTCAAGCAGGATATCAAGGGCATTGGCAAAAAGGACGAGATCCATGAGGTGTCCGACGGCTACGCCCGCAACTACCTGTTCCCGCGCAAGCTGGCGGCTGTGGCCGATGCCAGCGCTGTGAACGTGGCCCGCGGCAAAGAAGCCGCAGCCGATTTCCATGAAGCTGAGAATGTGGCCGCTGCCAAGGCACTGGCCGCCAAGATCGAGGGCAAGACCGTGACCATCAAGGCCAAGGGCGGTGCCTCCGGCCGTCTGCACGGCAAGGTCACCGGCAAGGAAGTGGCCGAGGCTCTGGCACAGCTGGCCGGTGCTCCCATCGACAAGAAGAAGATCGAGATGGAGACCCGCGACATCAAGGATGCCGGTGTGTTCAACGGCAAGGTGCGCCTGCATGTGGGCGTTGTGGCTTCCTTCAAGATCCAGGTGGAAGTGGAACAGGCCTGATTTTTCTGCCAATCTGCGCCCCCTCACAGCAGGGGGCGCTTTTTGGCTTTACGGGAATTGACAGAAGGATGAACGACCATGCCGAACGAACGACATTATAACAACGAACTGAATCTGGAGAGCGTGGGCATCAACCAGCCGTTCAACATGCAGGCGGAGCAGAGCGTGCTGGGCGCGGTGCTGCTCAAGCCCGACACCCTGACCGACCTGGTGGAGATCATCAAGCCGGAAATGTTCTATACCCGGCAGAACGCGCAGATCTGGAGCGAGATGCTGCGGCTGTTCACCAACGACCAGACCATCGACTTTGTGACCCTGCTGGATGCGGTCATCTCGGACGGAGTGTTCCCCAGTGCGGACGAAGCCAAGGTGTACCTGACCGGTCTGGCCGAGACGGTGCCCAGCATCTCCAACGTGAAGGCCTACGCCCAGATCGTGCAGGAAAAGTATCTGGTGCGCCAGCTGATGGACGTGGCCAAGGATATCCTGCAGGACGCCGGGGACGAGCCGGACGCCGACCTGCTGCTGGAAAATGCCGAGCAGCGCATCTACGAGATCCGCTCCGGCCGGGATTCCAGCGCCCTGACCCCGCTTTCCTCCAGCATGGTGGAGACCCTGACCAACCTGCAGAAGATCAGCGGCCCGGATGCCGACAAGTACAAGGGCATCCCCACCGGGTTCCGCCTGCTGGACACGGTGCTCACCGGCCTTGGCCGCGGTGACCTGATCATCCTGGCCGCCCGCCCCGGCATGGGCAAGACCAGTTTTGCGCTGAACATCGCCACCCGCGTGGCCATGCAGCAGAAGGTGCCGGTGGCCATCTTCAGCCTGGAAATGACCAAGGAGCAGCTCACCAACCGTATCCTGTCCGCCGAGGCCGGCATCGACAGCCAGGCTTTCCGCACCGGTGCCCTGCGCGCTGAGGACTGGGAGTATCTGGCGCTGGCCACTGAAAAACTCCACGATGCACCGATCTATATGGACGATACCTCCGGCATCACCATCACCGAGATGAAGGCCAAGATCCGCCGGGTGAACCAGGACCCCACCCGCCCCAACGTAGGTCTGATCGTCATCGACTATCTGCAGCTGATGACCACCGGCCAGCGCACCGAGAACCGCGTGCAGGAGATCAGTTCTATCACACGGAACCTCAAGATCATGGCCAAGGAAATGAACGTGCCCATCATTGCCCTGAGCCAGCTGTCCCGTGCGGTGGAAAAGCAGGGCAACAACTCCAGCCACCGGCCCCAGCTGTCCGACCTGCGTGATTCCGGTTCCATCGAGCAGGACGCCGACTGCGTCCTGTTCCTGTACCGCGATTCCTATTACGCCAGCCAGAACCCGGACGGTGCCGAGGTGGATGCCGACACGGCCGAGTGCATCGTGGCCAAGAACCGCCATGGTGAGACCAGTACCGTGCCGCTGGGCTGGGACGGTGCCCACACCCGCTTCATGGATGTGGATTTCAAGCGCTGAACCGATGAAAAACGAGAAAGACTGCCGGGCTGCGGTGCGGGATTTCTGCCTGCAGAACCGGCTTTTGTGTCCGGGGCAGCCGCTGCGGCTGGCGGCGGCGGTTTCCGGCGGGGCCGACAGCATGGCGCTGCTGCTCCTGTTGCGGGCGCTGCAGCCGGAGTTCGGCTACACCCTCTCAGCCTGCCATGTGAACCACGGCCTGCGCGGCGGCGCCGCCGACCGGGACGAAGCCTTTGTGCGGCAGGCCTGCGGGGCACTGGGGGTGCCGCTGCGGGTGTTCCACGCGGCAGAACTGGCCGACACGGTGGATGCGCCGCCGCCCCACGCCGGGGAGGACTGGGCCCGCCGCCTGCGCTATGCCTGCTTTGAACGCCTGTGCGAAGAGGGGATAGATGCCGTGGCAACGGCCCATACTGCAAATGACCAGGCCGAAACGCTGCTGCTGCGGCTGGCCCGGGGCACCGGGCTGCACGGCGCGGCAGGCATCCGGCCCCGGCGCGGGTGCTATCTGCGGCCGCTGCTCTGCCTGAACCGGGCCGACACCGAGGCGGTCTGCCGGGCGGCCGGGCAGACATGGGTCACCGATGAGACGAACGAGACGGACGCCTACGCCCGCAACCGGCTGCGCCGGGCGGCACTGCCTGCTTTGCAGAGCACGAACGAGGCGGCCGTGGAAAATCTGGCCCGCTTCTGCGAGAAGGCGGCGCAGGCCGATGCCTACTTTGCCCAAAAGGCCGAAGCGCTGCTGATGGATGCCCGCCTGTCGGACACGGACCCCGTGTGCTGGCGGCTGGAGCCGCTGGCGGCAGCGGATGCGCCCATTCTGGAAACGGCCCTGCACCGTCTGGCGGCCCCGGTGCGGGACCCGGAAGAAAAATATATCCGGCTGTTGGCGCAGCTGGTGCAGCAGGGCAGCGGAGCCGTGCAGCTGACCGGGAAGGTCCGCTTCTGCGCGGCAGATGGGGTGCTCCGGCAGGAAACACAGGCCGAATCCGCCGGCTGGGACGCCGATGCGGCGGCCGCATTTACCGCAGCCCTGCAGGCCGGAAAACCGGCCCGGATGCCTCTGCCGGGGGGCAAAACCCTGACTGCACGGGTGTTCCCGGCGGATTTTGAAGAAAAAATACAAGTCGTTCATAAAAAAGACTTAAAAAATCGGGCGGATTATGCTAGAATAACTACGTTGTATGCTGGTCTTGTTCTGCGCACCCGCCAGCCGGGGGATGTTTACCGCCCCGCCGGGCGAGCGGTGCACAACCGCCTGCGCAAATGGATGAACGAAGCGGACATCCCGGCGCAGCAGCGGGACACGCTGCCGCTGCTGGCAGCAGGCAGCGAGGTGCTTTGGGTGTGCGGCAGCGGCTTTGCCGAGGGCCTTGCACCGGATGAGACCACGACGCAGATCCTGCAGATGGAACAGGAAACTTGAAGGGATAAAAAGGAGAAACATCATGAGCATGAATGATGACATCAAGACCGTTCTGGTCTCGGAAGAACAGCTGAAAGCCAAGGTTGCGGAGCTGGGTGCACGCATCAGCAAGGACTACGAGGGCAAAAACCTCGTGCTGGTGTCCATCCTGAAGGGATCGGTGGTCTTTATGGCTGACCTGATGCGGGCAGTGACCATCCCCTGCAACATCGACTTCATGGTGGTGTCCAGCTACGGCGGCAGCAACACCGTGACCAGCGGTCTGGTCAAGATCATCAAGGATCTGGACGGTGATCTGTCCGGCAAGGATGTGCTGATCGTGGAGGACATCCTCGACACCGGTGTCACCCTGTCCAAGCTGGTGCCCATGCTCAAGATGCGCAACCCCAACTCGGTCAAGATCTGCACCATCCTCGACAAGCCCAGCCGCCGCAAGGCCGACATTCAGCCCGATTACGAGGGCTTCCAGGTGCCGGACGAATTCGTGGTGGGCTATGGCCTGGACTACGACGAAAAGTACCGCAACCTGCCCTATGTGGGCGTGCTCAAGCCCGAGATCTACACGAAGTAAGTCCCGGATCAAATTCACCCTGAACTGGAGTTGATTTTTTTGCAACCGAAGAAACCTCGTTTCAATCCGCTGATCCTGGCACTGGCACTGGCTGCCGTGCTCATGGTATGGAGCGTGCTGGGCGGCGGCAGCAGCAGCGGCGGCTCGTCCTCCATGGTTTACTCCACGGCGGTGCAGTATTTTGAAAACCTGCAGGTCACCAAGTTCACGCTGGACCTGAACACCGGTGTGCTCACCATGACCCTCAAGGAGGGCAAGCTGGACCTGCCGGACCCGTCGTCCGTGAGCACGGTGCAGTCCACCGGCGGGCTGCTGTCCGGGATGCTGTCCTCTTCCTCCTCCGGCTCCACCGGGGCCGAGAAGAACAGCGACGGCACCGTGACCGTGCGCTACAAGCTGCCCTATGCCTCCATGTTCGTCAAGAATGTGGACAGCTACATTGCAGCCTACGACGAAGCAAACCCCGATGCCCCGATGGAGTATGATTATACCCCGCTCAAGGAGAGCATCCCCTGGATGGAGATCCTGTTCTATCTGGCCATGCTGGGCTGCACCGGTTTCCTGCTGTTCTCCATGATGCGCGGCGGCGGTGCCGGCGGCGGCATCATGAACGTGGGCAAGGCCCGCGTGAAGGATGAGCGCGAGAACAAAAAGACCGCTACCTTTGCCGACGTTGCCGGTGAGGACGAAGAAAAAGAGGAACTCAAGGAAGTGGTGGAGTTCCTCAAGAGCCCGGACAAGTTCAATACGCTGGGTGCCCGCATCCCCCACGGCGTGCTGCTGGTGGGCCCTCCGGGTACCGGCAAGACCCTGCTGGCCCGTGCCTGTGCCGGTGAGGCAGGGGTGCCGTTCTATTCCATTTCCGGCTCCGACTTTGTAGAGATGTACGTCGGCGTGGGCGCATCCCGCGTGCGTGACCTGTTCGACAAAGCAAAAAAGACGATGCCATGCATCATTTTTATTGATGAGATCGACGCAGTGGGCCGTCAGCGCGGTGCCGGTCTGGGCGGCGGCCACGACGAGCGCGAGCAGACTTTGAACCAGCTGCTGGTGGAGATGGATGGCTTTGAGGCCAACGATGGCATCATCGTCATGGCAGCCACCAACCGTGCCGACATCCTGGATAAGGCGCTGCTGCGCCCCGGCCGCTTTGACCGTCAGGTCTATGTGGGCCTGCCGGACGTGAAGGGCCGTGAGGAGATCCTGAAGGTCCACACCAAAAACAAGCCGCTGGCTCCGGATGTGTCCCTGAAGGTCATCGCCCAGCGCACCGCCGGTTTTGCCGGTGCTGACCTGGAAAACCTGGTCAACGAGGCTGCCCTGTTGGCAGCCCGCCGCAGCCGCAAGGCCATTACCATGGAGGATATTGAAGAGGCCTCCATGAAGGTGATGGCCGGCCCGGAGAAGAAGAGCCGTGTGGTCACCCCGGAAGAAAAGAAGCTTACCGCGTACCACGAGGCAGGCCACGCCGTGGCGGGCTTCTACTGCAAGCACCACCCCCGCGTGCATGAGATCACCATCATCCCCCGTGGTCAGGCCGGCGGCTACACCATGTACCTGCCCGAAAAGGATCGCAGCTATGTGACCAAGGGCGAAATGTTCGAGGACATCGTGTCCAGCCTGGGCGGCCGCGTGGCCGAGCAGCTGATCCTGGAGGATATCTCCACCGGTGCCTCCAACGACCTGC
>OLSC01001864.1_pt1 | contig 17033 bp, 15 predicted proteins | sample 1672881 | NCBI WGS metagenome assembly OLSC01 (sample SAMEA3136733, study PRJEB25190) | human gut metagenome | biome: human gut; feature: human-associated habitat; material: faeces | place: Austria | collected 2013
GAGAGCCCCGAGTGAGAATTGGACTCACGACCTCTTCCTTACCAAGGAAGTGCTCTACCACTGAGCTATCGGGGCGTGGCGGATAGTGGATTCGAACCACTGAAGCACGAAGCGGCTGATTTACAGTCAGCTCCCTTTGACCGCTTGGGAAATCCGCCAGTCTGTTTCCCGCCGCGGTGTTTGACCTCAACAGGCAACTTGGCTATATAACCACAGATTTTCCAGGTATGCAAATCGGCCCCTACGCGAACCTTGTTTTACCGCGGAATTCTGCGGTTTTATCGGCGTGTCTCACAGCGTGTTTTCAGGGCCCGCTTCGGCCCTGCAAACAGCCCCGACCAAGGCTGCACCCCGCACTTCACCCAATCATTTTTTTCTTATATGGTGCTCTAGAACCTTGCAATGGCGCGGTTTTCGAGCGATGTCGCCTGTTTGCGCGGCACGGCGCATGCTGGCATGCTGGGCGCATGGCTTCTGATCTTGTACATCACGGACAATCATTCGACGACCAGCCGCTCGGATTCGGCACGCTGGCCATTCACCTCGGTAACGGGGTCGACGCCGAAACCGGCGCGATCCGTCGCCCCATCACGCTGGCGAACACCTACGCGCTGCCCTACGACGCCTCGGCCTTGGCGATTGCCAAGCATCTCGAATCGCTGGATGTGGTGCGTTTCGTGGCGTACCCCGGTCTGGAATCGCACCTGCACCACAAGGTGGCGGCCAGCCAGCTGGCCCGCCCGGACTCCGGGTTCGGCGGCGTGCTGTCGTTTGGCCTCGACACCGACCACGACGGGCACACCCGATTCGTTTCCAAGCTCAATGTGATTACGTCTGCCGTCTCGCTCGGCCATGACTAATCGCTGATCGTGTTCCTCGGTGAGGATGACGAGCGCCAGTACCTGTACCCGCCTGAGTTCCACCGCGGCTTCTTCCGTCTGGCCGTGGGTCTGGAGGATACGGACGATTTGATTCGCGACATCGATCACGCGCTGGTGGAGGCCGGATTCGAGGTGTGAGACCGCACCGCGCGCATGATTTCGGCCTCTTCCGCCCTGCTGCCGCCGTCAGTGAGTCACAAGATGGCTCGGTGACGACGATGGCAGGGCTTTTTACGTCGGCACAGGGACAATACCTGGCGGTCTGCCGACGATGACGGCACTTATCGTCGGCAGACCGCCAGTTTTTGGACCGTCGCCGACACAAAACGCCGATTTGCCGTCGGCAATGGTCCAAAAACTGGCCCTATAACGACGCCAACGCGGCTCAGCATCGGCGCATCGCCATTTCGTGGCCCACTGCCGACGCTGGCCTCATGCCACGGCACTCAGCGTCGGTAGAGAGACAACCATTGGCACAGCGACGACACCACGAACCTGCGACACGGAAAAAAACAACATACCGTCGACCTACTGCCGTCTTGTGCAAAATGTCTTAAGCCGCTCGGCCAAGTCGCCGACTGAGCCTCTTCCATAGGGACCCCAATCCGTTACCCAGTGTAGATGCGGTGCAACGCCGAACTCAACTACGTTGCGCGCATGCACCTTTATGCATAGCAGGCATGGCTGGGCGTTTGGTGGGAGCAGCTTTCGGCTCCCCTCTCTGAGGGGGAGCCCCTTTCCGCCTAGCAAGAGAAAACCCCGACTATCCGCGGGAACAGTCGGGGTTGTTGAAGTTCGCTAGGCGACTAATCAGCCGAGGATGGCGAGAATGTCGCGGGCGCCGACGATGAGGTAGTCCTCACCCTCGTAGTGGACTTCGGTGCCGCCGTACTTGGAGTACAGCACCTTGTCGCCGACCTTGACATCCATCGGGATGCGCTCGCCCTTGTCGTCACGACGGCCCGGGCCAACGGCCAGGACTTCACCCTGCTGCGGCTTCTCCTTGGCGTTGTCCGGAATATACAGACCGGAAGCGGTCTGGGTCTGGGCCTCGGCCTGCTTGACGATGATCTTGTCTTCCAACGGTGTGAGCTTAATCGACACTGTGGGTCACCTCGTATCTACTTGTAGTTCGATAATGCCGCGCCAGAACGCCTCAAGAGGCTGACGATCACTTGCGTTGTCCCTTTGCGCTAGGACACATCGTAGCGCGATTATTAGCACTCTGCCAACTCGAGTGCTAACGCTGTGAGAGAAAATCGGCGAATCGCAACGCTCAGTTGCCGCGGCGGGCAAGAATGGAGTCCAGGCCTGCGCCCAACGAATCGGTGGTCGCCGCTGGCGCTTCGACGTCGGCACGCTCCTCGGATTCGTGGAATGCGGCTCGCTGGGCGGCGTTTGCAGCCTCGTCATCGGCGTCCGTAGCGGCGTTCGTATCGGCATCATCGCGCTGCTCCGACTCAGTGTCTACAGCGTTTCCGGCGCTGACAGCCTTGGCGTCGTCCGCGGCCTTGACGGCTCGGGCCTCGTCAATCAACTTTTCCGCCACTGCGGGTTCGACAGGTTCCGCCTTGGACACCTGACGGGTCGACTTGATCTCCAAGCTTTCCGGAGCGTTGTCGGCGTTATGTTCCCCACCCAAAGTGAAGGAGATGAGATCCTGCGAGGTGGACATATCGAAGACGTCCAGTGCTCGGGCAGGGCGTACGCTGACCAGTTCCGACGTGGCATCGGCAGCGGCAGCGGCATCGTCGCGCTCATCGCGCTCGTCACGCACCGTAAGCGATGGTTCAACTCGAGGGGCGACGGACTTGTCCGACTCAATCGACTTGTCTGTGCGAACGGAGGCATCAGGTGTGGCGGAAGATTCACTGGTTTCGGCAGCGGACTTACGGTCAGCGGATTCATCGACCATAGCAGACGGTTCGGCGGCAGGCTTATCGGCGGCGGACTGTGCAGTATCAGACTTCTCAGACTGTTTGGCGTGCTCTTCCGCGGCCTGATATGCGGCGGCGGACTGACGCAACGCCTTGGCCTTGGCCTGCTCAATCTCGGCATCGCGTAACGCGCGGCGAATCTGCCGCTGTTCCATGACCTCGGTGGCAGCATCCTCAACATGCTCGGAAAGCTCCTTGGCAGGCGCAGTTACGGCCGCAACCGGTTCGGCCTTGTTCACGCGCTTGCTGTCCTTGGACTCGGCAGACGGTTTCTTGGACCAGCCCGTACCGCTATGAGCCCGCTCGTAGCGGACCACCTTGCGCTCCCATTGCCGGGCCTGGCGTGAGGCATTGGCTCCCAGCACCAGCACCAGCAGTAACAGCACGAACGGAATAAGAGCAAGCAGCGGGCTGAAATGCAGGGGGAACGATACGGCAAACACCAACACGGTTATGGCAAGCAGGCATACGGCGAGAATCTGCCGGCGGCGGATGGCCGCGCGGCGCAGTTCCCGCACATGGGCGATGTGCTCAGGTGTCAGCCTCGCTGACGGTGTTGATGCTGGCATTGCTGCCCCTTTCGCCTTATGCGGCTTGATGTCTCCGAATCGTCTGCCGTTCTCTGCATCAACGATATGCAGGGAAGGCGAATAACGATCCTGCCGGTGCTCGTCCACACGTTTCATGCCGTTGGCCGTACGTACGGGCAGCCATACAACGATAATAATCGCCACAATCACCAGCACGACGACAGTGCTCAGTGACTCATAACCCATAGAGTCAAGGATAGGAGACGTGCCGACGAACTGGGGCTTTCCGTCCGGGCGTGTCGGAGCGGAATTCTTCCGGTCGACGCTTATCTGGAACCGGCGGCGGCGAGTCTAGCGGCGAACCCTTGCCCCATATCTTCAGCCAACAGCGCAAACGTTACGTGGTCACGCCACTGGCCATTGACATACATATACCGCTCGCGCAGTCCCTCATGATGGGCTCCGACCTTACGCACCACAGCCAAAGAACGCGCATTATCCGGCAGAATGGCGATTTCCAGCCGATGCAACGCGGGCCCGAATGGGTCTCCGAGCGCCCAATCGGCAAGCATGGCCAGTGCCATTGGCGCGAATCCGCGGCCGGCGCACCGTTGATCGACCCAATAACCAACCACGCCGGTACGCATGGCACCATACACGATGGCTCCCAACGAAATCTGGCCGACGATACGCATCTGGTATTCGATGGCGAAGATCACGCCGACGCCATGCTGCTCGTTACGGCGCTGCCGCTGCACCCATTGATTGAAGGTGATGGAGCCGCCATGCATCGGGTCACCGGATTCCCAAGGTGCCAGCCAGTCGTTGTTGCGCCAGCGCACTTCGTTCCAGCCGTCCTCATCGTCCATGGTCAGGGGGCGCAGGACTATCGGAAAACCGGGATGGGTGAGGCGCGGCGGACGGATCTGGTGGTCCAGCTTGAACGCCTCTTTAATCGACTGGAAAACTGACACGGCCTTTATTGTAGCCATATGAAGGTCTTGCGCCGCTACCGTGGCCACTTTCGTTTTACGATGGAAACACTAGATTGTGCGGTATGAGCGAAGTGGGCAGTGGCATGAATATCGGCAGCGACTACAGCGGCACGGAGAAAACAGAGAAGACGGATAAAGCGACGCTGCGCCACCATATACTGTCTCGGCGCAAGCGCGTTCCAGCGGAAGAACGCGGAGCGGCCGGTGAATTGCTGGTGCGACGGTTCCCAGCACACATGATTCAGGATGGTCCCACAGTGGCGGCATATGTGTCGATGGGTTCGGAAATCGAAACCCGGCCACTGTTGCGATGGCTGTTGGCTCATGGCTGCCACGTGTTGGTGCCACGATTGGGATCTGGGTTGGAAATTGGCTGGAGTGTGCTGGATTCATTGGAATCCTTGCGCTCGATGGATGCAGTGGGTGGCGCGAACAATGCCGGTAGCTGCAGCTATCCCAGCACCGTCCATCACAGACCCGATGAGCCAACTGGCGCAGTTCTACCGCCCGAAGCGTTGGAGAAGGCCGATCTGGTCATCGCTCCGGCTTTGGCAGTGGACCCGCAGGGCAATCGTCTGGGGCGTGGAGCCGGCTGGTATGACCGGGCCTTGGCTCGCCGCAAGCCCGCATGTCCCCTGATTGCGGTGTGCTGGCCGTGGGAGGTGTTGGACACCGATTTGCCGGCCGAACCACATGATGTGCCGGCCGACGGAGTGCTGACGCCGGAGGGATACCGGCGGCTTAGCTCATCGGGCCTGTTGAGCTGGCCGGCCGGCCAAGATACTCGGCGCAAGCCAGACTGACCAACCAGCCACGCACACTGGCCGATGGAACCAGAGTGGCAACAGCAAGCTGGCTAGTAAGACCGTAACGCCAATGTGTCAGGGCGGCGACTAGGATATGAACGGTTGCGTGGCATGGCGTTTGGGCCATCCGCGAGAAATATGACTTTGTTGGAGGAATCCGTTGCCTACCTATCATTACCGTTGCAAGAACTGCGGCTATGACTTCACCGAACAGCAGTCGTTCAATGACGACCCGATTACCGTGTGCCCCAAGTGCTCGCAGGAGCAGGTGCGCAAGGTGTATTCCGCCGTGCCGATTGAGTTCAAGGGTCACGGCTTCTACCGCACCGACAAATCCGGCAAGTAAGGTCTGTACACCCGCTTTTCCTCTGTAAACGACGGTGTCGACGGCGGTATGCCGCGGATATTGGCACTACGGGCACTGTCTGTTGCACGGGTTTGAAGCGTTGTGGATAACTTGGCAAGCTAGAACCACATAGGTCGATTTGGCTTGCGCTTACGAAAAACTTCAGGTCACCATGGTTGCATGGTGACCTTTTCGTTTATTAAGCCGCCTGCGCGCGGCTCATTGCGGCGACGGCGCATGGCGGATGCCTTGCGCCGACTCACTGCTGCGTTGTGCGTGGGACTCGCAGTGCTGTTTGGGCTTGAAGCCGTATTGGCCGTGGTGGAGACCGAGCCGATGGTGGTGGCCGCCCGCTCGATTCGACGGGGTGACATTATTCTGGCCGCCGACGTTCAGTTGGCTGATATGCCGGTATCTGCGGCAGGCCCGTCTTGGACAGGCAATATTGAGGATGTGGTGGGCAAGGTAGCGCAAATCGATATCGAAGCAGCCGATCCCATTTCCACGCATATGGCCAGAGATGCGCCCGTAGCACCGACCGGCACTACGGTGATTGAAGTCCGCTTGGCCAGTAGCGTCGACGATGTATTGGCCGGCGATCAGGTGAGACTGGTTTCCGCCGTCGGTTGCGAAGGTGCTGATTGCACGCTGGCCGAGAACGCCACGGTGATGAATGTCGGCAAACCGGATGCGACTGGCGCATTGGGAAGCAACGACCGACTGGTGTCGTTCGCAATGCCGCCGGAGGCCGCGGCCAAGGTTATGGAGCTGCAACAGGCCGGAGCGATTATGGCCGTTGTGCGGTAGGAAGCGGAATCGGCCTTCGGCCGATGTTGTGTTTTCCGCAGCCGTACGGCTGCGGAAAACACAACATCAGAGCGCACAGAGTGCGCCTCAACTCCTACTCGCGCTCGTTGAAAACAGCCCAGTGTGGAGGCAGTTCGCCGAGGATGCGTTTGTCGTCGTCGGATTGCCGTTGTTGGTCGGTCTGCATGTCTCCGGGCTCGAGTTTGACGCCGTCAGCGTCAAACTGCTCAGTGCCTTTCATCACCACGCGCTTGTGCTTGCGCGGTGTGCGCCGTGTAGCCGAGTATTCCGCCATGATTATTCAACCTCGCGGTAGATCTCGCCGATACGGCTGACGATACGGTCGACTTCCTTATCGGGGTTCACGAAGGCGGCGACACTCCAGACGGTCATCACATTCCAGCCCAAGGAAATGAGATCCTGTGCCGACAAACGATGACGCCTACGCGTGGATTGCACGGACATAAAGTTCGCGTCATCGGTCTGCACGGCCAAGGCAAACGGCTTGTCCTTCAATCCCACCACGAGCGGAATCTTCACGCCCTTGTCGAATCCATAATCAACAGCAGCGTTCAGTCCTCGCGCGCGCAACCTGTCGGCGATATCGTCGAACAGCACGTTGCCGCCTGCCGCATCACGCAACGGAAGCACCGGACGGTCGTCAAGCTGTTCGGCCCACGTCAACATGGTCTTCAGGAACCGAGGACCGGATTGGTGCAGTCGTTCTTCATCCAAATCTTCGGAACCAAAGGCCGACACAATATCCAAGCTGTGGTCCGCCAATGCCAGGGCATCCAGCAACAGTCCGCGACCGCCTGTGCTTTCGAGCGGACCGAACTGCTGAAGCAGACGTCCGTGCGTGGTTTTCGCATAGCACATCGACAGAATCACGTCAGTGGCACGACCTCCGGCCACGTCACGCAAGGAAACCAACCGCACATGGCGCAGGAATCGGCCCATCGCCTTGGATTTGCCTGCCAACGACTTCAATTCGGCACCCAAGCGTGTGCGGAATGCGTCGGTCAACATCACGACCACAAGTCGATAGCTGGAAGGAACCACGGCAAAACCGGCGGCACGTTGCGTAATCAGACGCACCACTTCATCAATCTCCGGCTGGCTGGATTCCACCAGACCAGAAGACATAACCGGCACACCGCTCGCTTCCACACGGTGGAATCGCACCTCACCGGCAGCCGGCTCGGTGGCCACATCATAGCGAACAGGACCATATCCCTCGGATTCAAGGAATGCGGACAGGCGCGGCGCACGGCGAGACGGGGCAGCATCCACCTCGATATGAGGCAACGTGTCGATCAGCTGCTTGACGCTTTCGCTGGTTACCGTCGCGCAGTGGGCGATCACCACCACCTGCTGCACGCGGCCGATGATGGACAGCAACTCGATAGCGGGAATGTGCGCGCACGCATCGAGAATCGCCACATCAGCCAGCACACCCGGCTCGGTGAGTGCGGCGAGCGTACCCGGCGCGGCCACCAGAATCGGCTTGGCCGCGGCCAGAATCTCCGGATGATCACGGCGAATCCTGCTCAGCGACACACTGGCGCGCCCTGCCAGCACGGTGTGCATCTGGTTGGCTTCCTGAGTGCGGGAGAACAGCATGTCGCACAGGCGGCGCATGGATTCCTGCGACACCATCGGTCCGATGGAGCGCACGTGCTCCACATCGACCTGCGCAAAGCGGTCGGATGCGGCCTGCAGCGCGGCACCATCCTGGTTGGAGATGATGGCGGACGAACGCACAATGTCCTCAAACACGGTGGTCCACCAGGCCAGCTGCACTTCGCCGCGCACCTGCTCCACGCTCACTCGGCGAGCGTTGAGATCGGCGACCAGTTCGTTCAGTCCGGCAGAGGCGAATTCCTGCTCCAGCAGGCAACGCTCCGGCAAGGTGTCCAGTGCCTTGCGATCATCCAGCAGTGCTTTCAGGCGTGCTTCCACCTTCTCGAAATCGGCGGTTTCCAGATTGCCACCAGCGGGTGTGGTGGAAAGCACGGTATCCAGCGCGGTCATATTGCTGACCAGCGCCTCTTGGGTGGAGATGATCTCGTCGAGCTTGCTGGGCAGCACCGGCCAACCGCCGTGAGGCACGAACTGATGCCACTGCTCCCCTTGCTTGGCGACTACCTTCAACGCTTCGTGCAAGTCCTCGACCTGCGCGCCGACGCGCAGCAGATCCTTGGCTTCCTTGATGTGGCGGCGGCGCTCCCAGAATCCCATCGACGTGCCCTCGGCCTTGCGCTGGCTCTTCGGCTTGGTGGCCTCGATCATGGAGCTGATGTCTCGCTCGAAAATCTCCGGCTGGAACACGTCAAGCACTCGTCGCAGATTCTTCAAAACCGTAACCTGACGCTCCCACTCGCGGGTGGTGGGAGGAACCGGGAATCCGCAGGTCTGCACGGTGCGTGCCACCTGCTCACGGGTGGCGGGCAGGAAGCGACGCAGCAAATCGTCCACGCGCTGGTAGGCGGTTACTGCCTGTTCTTCAGTGGTGATGGACGCCTTGTACCATGCGGTGTCTTCCGGGCCGATGGTGTATTCGCCGAGCTCGCCGGCGCGTTCCATCTTGCCGATCCATGTGTCAATATCGTTGGCGATGCTCAGGGCACTTGACTCGTCAAGTCGAACGTGGGTGGCAGGGTGCGTCGGGAGCACGGAGATACGGGCCAGATTCTGAATGGTCTCGTATGCGGACACATTCCACTTATCGTTGCCCCCGTGCAGGTCGCCCAGATAGCGGGTCAAGCGCGAGCGCACGCCCACGAGTTCGTCGGCCAGCTGGTCGAATCGCTGGGTGGCGACTCCGGGCTGGAATCCGACTGCGGCAATCAGCTGCTTATCAAGCGCGGCGTTGGCGTGTTCATCGGATACATCCAGTACCTGCGCCTTCATCTCATTGGCGGAAGCCGTCTGGATGAACAGACGCTTCTGCTCGGCCACGCCGGGCACGTACAGCACGGAACGACCATTCATCAGACAGCGCGATGCGATGGCCACAGCCTGCTCCGCGGTGCCCTTCGGGAAGGTGCCGTCGACCACGATGCTATGGCCATTGGCAGCAAGTGACGCGGCATATCGCACCGTATTGTCCACATCGCCGACTTCGTACTCGGCATGCGGGTCTACGTCGAAAGGACTGTATTGCGGAATATTGGCATCTTTGAGCGCGGTGCGGGCGGATTCGTCGCCGGCAAGCGCGTCCAACAGCACATTGCCGGTGGGGCCGTTCTCCAGCTGGTCGATGAACTGTCGGCTTTCGCTGATCATCTGCGACGAGGGGTCCATGAAGCATCCGAGCACAATCTGGCGCTCGATGGCGAAGTCGGAGATACGCTCCGACGCTTCGGACGAAATACGGGCGAACATCGCGGAAGTTTCGGGAGTGCCACTGTCATAGCTGGCACCGTCAAACAGGGAATCCTCATCCAGGAACACCCCCTGCTCACGCAATGTATTGACGAACGCGACGTTCAGGGCCACGCGACCGGTGAATCGAATGGTGGTCGACAAGCCATCACCCTCGATCGTGACGCTCACCGGGTACAACAGCACCGGCAGCGCGTTGCCCTTCCATGTGGCCACGCCGACCACGAGCGACAACTCCGCCACGCCGGAAATCCTGCGTTTGGCGGCCTGGTCATCCAGCACGCGCCCAATATGGCGTTCGGCGGCCTTAAGCACACCCGTGTCGCGGAACAACGAATCCAACCGGACATGGCCGGAAGCGAACAGCTGGGCGATGCCGGAGGGATGGGCATGGGTCATCTCCAGCTTCGCGGCCAGTTGATTCACATCCTCGAGCGGCGATGGCGGCTGCATGCTGCGGTATTGGTCACGCCAGCGACGGATGCGATTCAGACCTTCCGTGAGATTCTGGTTCTGAGTCTGGCTCTGGGTCATCTCTCGACTCACTTTCCAACCGCTTCGCGGTATTCCTGATAGCCCTTGTTGTGAGACAAGGCTTCGTCAATATCGGCCTCGCCACGGGCGGCGAGCCAAGAATACATGTCGTCGTACAGGTACGGATTCATGGCGAGGAACGCCAGCAATTCGGGATGACGGGCGACTTCGAATTGAACATTGAAATCTTGCGTGGTTTTTGCCTCGTCAGAGGTCAGGCCATCGACTTCGACTGCCGGCTCCTGTGCTTTCAGCTCGCCCTTGGCCACACGCTCGAACACCGAGCCGGGCTCGAAGACCGGAGTGTGTACGCCCGTGGAGTCGATATCATATGCTTCGGCTGCGGTCCGCTGCTGATCGTCCGGTACGTCAGCTGCCGGCTGGTCGGTTTCAGACTGGGCGGTTGCCGGCTGAGCGGTCTCAGGCTGGGTGTTTTCAGATTGAGCGGCTTCGGCTTCCCGGGCGGCTTCAGGCTGGGCAACTTCAGCATGCTGTTCGACAGTGTCCGCCGGCTGAGAATCGCCGGCATTCCTGGTATTCGGAGCGGACTGAACGTTTTCGGCTGACTTGCTTGCGCCAGCCACCACATCGGATTCAACAACCGCCGCCGACGCCACTGCCGGCTCGCTTGTGCTGGGAGCGTGCTTAACAACGGCATGGGCGATGGCATCTACTGGAACAATACCGGAGATCCTGCTGTGCTTGGATGCAGGCGTTACAATCGTCGACTCAGGTTCGGTCTGCTGCTTCGGCAGTGCCACGGAGTTCATGGCCTGCTGGTTTTTGCGTTCGGTCTCCTGCTCGGCATGCTGGGCCAACGCATCCGCGAACAGATCACGGGGTATGGCCGGCTCATCGTTTTTCGTCACTGGCTGCGTGATATTCAGCGAGCCAAGTTCAAGCTCGTCGACCTTGCGTCGAACATTATCCGCGCTGAAGATGGCGGTCGGCTCGCCGGCCCGCAAATCAAGAATATCGTCGACGGACATATCCGCCGCATCCGGCTCCTGCGGTGCTTCGTGAACCGCATAGCCAAACAAATCAGGCACCTTGAGGTCGAGCGGCTTTGCCACTGGATCGTCGACACGAATGAAGTCCGCAGGCACATCGCCGAACTGCATGCGCATGGGAGACGTCGGCAACAGGAACTCGGCATTGGCCGGCAAGCGCAACAAATCGCCATTTTCCCGCACCACATACGATCCATTGGTCGATCCAAGATCACGGACCGAGGCCGTGCCATTGCTTTTTACCGTGAACATGGCGTGCCGTTTGGACATCGATTTGGTTTGATCGGCGACGTCAAGGCGGGTGTTGCCATCATCGGCAAGGGGGCGTAACGGCTTACGGCCGATTTCCACGCACTCCCCCGGCTTGACGCTGATCCGGTCGACACCGTTGATCTTCACCGTCCACTCGCTCACCGTGACCGCCTTCCTGGACACACTATTTGACCACACTACGTGCCATTGTGTCATCTTTTACCGGCTTTTGGCGGATTACTGGGCACAGAATTGACAACTTTCGCTCATTGCCAGCTTTGTGTTTCCACGCCGGATCGCGTTCTCCGCCTCGTCCTCGTCAACTAGTCTACTCAGTATGCGGAAACCCCGCAGCCTGAAACACAGGTGCGGGGTTCCTCGAAAAGCTGTGATTGCGGCTTATGCCGCACAAATCACTTGAGCTCGACGCTGGCGCCAGCCTCTTCCAGCTGAGCCTTGGCCTTCTCGGCATCTTCCTTCTTGGCCTTCTCGAGGACGGCCTTCGGAGCGCCGTCGACAAGAGCCTTGGCCTCGGCCAGGCCGAGGTTGGTGATGGCGCGGACAGCCTTGATGACCTGGATCTTCTTGTCGCCGACGGCGGAGAGGATGACGTCGAACTCATCCTTCTCTTCCTCAGCCGGAGCAGCAGCGCCAGCAACAGCGGCAACAGCGGCAACCGGAGCGGCAGCCTCGACGTCGAACTTCTCCTCGAAGGCCTTCACGAACTCGGAGAGCTCGACCAGGGTCATCTCGCCGAAGGCTTCCAGCAGCTCATCGTTGGTGTACTTAGCCATTATGGCTTCCTTTCAATCTTGGCGGCGGACGAAGTGGTAGATCCGCTGCCTAATAAACCTTATTGTTTAAATTATCGAAGCGACTGATTCATGCCGTGAGGGCGTAAATCAGGCAGCCTTCTCCTGCTTTTCGCGCAGGGCGTCGATCGTGCGCACAGCCTTGGTAGGCAGAGCGTTGAACAGGTACGCGGCCTTGGCCATCGATGCCTTGATGTCGCCGGCGAATTCGGCAAGCAGCTGCGGGCGGGACTTGAGGTCTGCCAGCTTCTTGGTGCCCTCGGCATCGTAGACAGTGCCGTCAGCGGCGGCACCCTTGATGACAAGAGCCTTGTTGTCCTTGGCGAAGTCACGGATGACCTTCGCAGCCTCGATGAAGTCGCCCTTCACGAAGGTGATGGCGGTCGGGCCGGAGAGAATCTCGTCGAGACCCTCAATGCCCGCTTCCTTGGCGGCGATGCGTGCCAGCGTGTTCTTTGCCACGGTGTAGGAAGTATCGCGGCCTAGCTTTTCACGCAGATCGGAAATCTGCGGAACGGTAAGCCCGCGGTACTCGGTCAGGTAGACGGCGTCAGCGTTACGGAATTCTTCCGTAAGCTGAGCGACTACCGCTTCCTTTTCGGGCCTCTTCATGGCGTTCCTTCCTAAGTCGGCCGTTGACTTGGAGTTCGGAACTTTCGGCCGGGCAACAAAAAAACCCTGCGCACAGGCAGAGCAATATAATCTCGCGAAGCGACCTTCGCCGGCCCTTGACGGGCTTATATCTCTCAACCTGCGCTGGCTTGGCGAACCAAACTTCGGAAATGCACTCGCGCGCACTTCAACCAACGGTCTGTGGTTTACGGATGATTAGATTACGGATGGTCAGCGACATTGCAGAATTCGGGCGTGTCGCGGGGCATTACAGCGTGGCGGCGTACTGGGCTACGGACGCGGTGACTTCCTTCAGATAGTCGAGCGAGCGACGCCAGTGGCCGGGCACCTCGATCGAATGGTTGGCATCCGGGTATTCGTGCACGTGCGGGGTGAGCGCGTTGGCGCGGGCTTGATCGTAGAACGGGTCGGCGGTGCCGGCGCAGATCAGCGGTGCCGGGCCGGAGTATCGGGAGCTGGCGGCGTGCGACTGGCCGGCCTGTTCCGCGCGGATGATCGCCCTTGCTTCGGCCACGCTCGGGGCCTCGGATTCGGCGACGATATCATCGCCGACAGCCGGCACCGGAATCACCCGGGCGGATGGATCGAAGTCGGCGTGATGCAGCACCGGGGTCAGCAGCACGAACGGCAGACCGTAGTGTGAGGCCACATGTGGGTAGGTCATCGTCGTCAGCGACTTGCCGATCAGCAACAGGCGAGGGCCGGACGGGGTGTCGGAATCACGGTTCGGCGAGCCAGCTGCGCCATCGGCCAGCACGGTAGCAGAATCATCGGCGGCAACGCCATCCCCGGAATCACCGGCTTTACCCGCGCCGGACTCGCGCGCGGCGGCCACCCAGCCGTCAATCGCCTGATTGAGGACCGGAATCACCGTGGACAGGTCGTCGGAAGCGTTGCGTACGTTCATGCGGTCGATTCGCCAGCCGGCCTCGACCAGAGCCTGGGCCGACCAGTAGAGCAGCGGACGGTCGCAGTTGTAGCCGGTGCCGGGCATCAGCAGTACGCGGCCGTACTCCTGACCGGGCTTGACGACATTCTTCTTCCAAGAGGTGATGCTGACTTCGACGGCCGGTTTCATCGCGCGCCTTCCTTCCACGGGTGTGTCCTGCGTGTCCCCTGAGTTGTTCCGAATTATTCTGGCAGTCAGTCTACTCCCGGACCCGTTCACGTTGCCTCCACAAGCTATAATCGGCCACGGTTCTGATTGGGTGCGCAGCGCCTGACGCGCGTTGGGCAGGCCGATCAGGGCGAGTCGCAATTCTCGCCGGGGCCAGCCGCAGCATTATGCACGCGGTGCGCAGCCCCGCATAAACCCAAGGAAGTAGAGAGTAAATGGAGAAGTTCTTCCATTTGAAGGAAAACGGCACGACCGTCTCGACTGAGATTCTGGCCGGCCTGACCACGTTCTTCGCGATGGCTTACATCATCGTCGTCAACCCGCAGATCCTGTCGCAGACGGGTATGCCGTGGGGCGGCGTGTTCCTGGCCACCATCATCGCGGCCATCATCGGCACCCTGGTCATGGGCCTGTTCGCCAACGTGCCGTACGCCCAGGCCGCCGGCATGGGCCTCAACGCGTTCTTCACCTACACCGTGTGCTTCGGCCTCGGCTTCAGCTGGCAGCAGACCATGTGCATGGTGTTCCTGTGCGGCCTGATCAACATCCTCATCACCGTCACCAAGATCCGCAAGATGATCATCCTGGCCATCCCGGAGTCCCTGCAACACGCCATCGGCGGCGGCATCGGCCTGTTCGTGGCCTACGTGGGCATGCTGAACGTCGGCCTGATCAAGTTCACTCCCGGCGATCCGAAGGCCGCCGCCAAGGGCGGTGCCGTTGCGGCTACCCCGGGTCTGGCCAACTTCAACGACAAGGTGCTGTGGGTCTTCCTGATCGGCCTCGTACTGGCCATTGTGTTCACCGTGATGAAGGTTAAGGGCGGCATGCTGCTGGCCATCGCCATCACCACCGTAATCGGCATCCCGTTCGGCGTGACCACCTGGTCCAACTCGCAGTCCATCAGCGAGACCTTCTCCCAGCTGCCGCAGACCTTCGGCGCGATCTTCTCCGCCGAGGGCTTCCCGGCACTGTTCTCTGATCCGACCAAGCTGCCGCTGGTCATCGTGACCATCTTCGCCTTCTCCATGTCCGATACGTTCGACACCCTGGGCACTTTCATCGGCACCGGCCGCCGCACCGGCATCTTCTCCGCTGAAGACGAGAAGGCTCTGGAGAACGGCCACGGCTTCTCCTCCAAGATGGACAAGGCCCTGTTCGCCGACTCCATCGCCACCTCCATCGGCGCCATCTGCGGCACCTCGAACACCACCACCTACGTCGAGTCTTCCGCCGGCATCGCCGCAGGCGGCCGAACCGGCCTGACCTCCGTGGTTGTGGCGATCTGCTTCGCCTTGTCCGCGTTCCTGGCCCCGGTCGTCTCCGCCGTGCCGTCCGCCGCAACCGCCGGCGTGCTGGTGATCGTCGGCTGCATGATGGCCGCTTCCCTGAAGGAAGTCAAGTGGGACGACATCGCCGAAGCCATTCCGGCGTTCTTCGCCGCCGTGTTCATGGCCTTCTCCTACTCCATCTCCTACGGCATCGCCGGAGGCTTCATCATGTACTGCATCGTGAAGACCTGCAAGGGCAAGGCCAAGGAGGTTCACCCGATCATCTGGACTGTGGCCGCGCTGTTCATTCTGGACTTCGTGTGCATGGCGATTCTGTAACGCTGATTGACAACGGATTAGCCTTTAAGGATTAATCCGCCGCCATACGGCATAAAGGCCGGGCTCTCACAAGGGCCCGGCCTTTGTTGTTGCCACAGTGATCAACGCCCATGAGTACCTTCGATGATCATCCGCCATTCTTGATGCATGGGAATAGTTGTCAACCGACAACTAAACGTACATGGCGGCAGCACGAGTGCCTTATTCAACATCGAAATATGCAGCGCGAAGAAGCCGAAAAACCAAAAAGGCTTCTATACCGAATGAAACGGTATAGAAGCCTTTTGGTTTGCGATCAAGCCCTTCTCACCCGAGAGAAGCTAGAGAACGATCAGTCCTCGAATGCCGAACCGTTAAGCGGGAAGCCCTACGGGCTTCCCGTAGGTGAGGGAGCGGCTATGCCGCGACCGATCCGTGAGAGGGATTTAGTCCTCGAACGGATCAAAGTCGCGACGGACGCGGCGACGCGGGCGCTCAGTACGCTCTTCGCGGTCGGCGCGGTAGTCGTCGTAGTTGTCGTCGGTGGCGTAGCGCGGGTTGCGGTCCGAGCCACGGCCACGGCCACGGGAACCGCCACGGCGGTCATCACGATCGCCACGGTCATCGCGATCGGAAGAGCGACGGCGACGCGGACGATCATCGTCACGGGAGTCGCGAGCATCACGGTCATCGCGATCGTCGAAGTCACGGTCGGCAGAACGACGGCGACGCGGACGATCATCATCGCGATCATCGCGATCGAAGTCGCGGTCATCGGAGCGACGGCGACGCGGACGGTCGTCGTAATCATCCTCGAAGTCATCGGAGCGACGGCGACGCGGACGGTCGTCACGATCGTCGAAGTCACGGTCATCGCGATCGGAACGACGGCCACGGCCGCCACGGCGATCGTCACGGTCACCACGGCCACGGCCGCCACGGCGGTCATCGCGATCGCCACGGCTCGGGCGGGCGTTGTTCTCCTGATCCTCGAAACCAGGAATGGCCAGGGAGATCTTGCCGCGATCATCGACACCCTGAACGATCACCTCAACGGTGTCGCCTTCCTTGAGCACGTCTTCGACAGCGTCAATACGCTCGCCGTTGGCCAGGTTGCGGATCTGGGAGATGTGCAGCAGGCCGTCGGTGCCGGGGGTGAGGTTCACGAAAGCGCCGAACGACGTGGTCTTGACGACCTTGCCGTTGTAGGTTTCGCCGGCCTCGGGCACGTGCGGGTTGGCAATCTGGTCGATGATGGCCTTGGCCTTCTCAGCAGCCTCGCCACCCTCGGAGGAGATGAAGACGGTACCGTCATCCTCGATGGCAATTTCAGCGCCGGTGTCTTCCTGAATCTGGTTGATCATCTTGCCCTTCGGGCCGATGACTTCGCCGATCTT
>OLSC01001866.1_pt1 | contig 17018 bp, 9 predicted proteins | sample 1672881 | NCBI WGS metagenome assembly OLSC01 (sample SAMEA3136733, study PRJEB25190) | human gut metagenome | biome: human gut; feature: human-associated habitat; material: faeces | place: Austria | collected 2013
TTCCTCCAAAGTCGAAACTTTAGATTTTAAGCCATTTCTGCCGCACAGGTCGCCAAAAATGATTATAAATTGAGGTTGCACCTCAAACACCCAAGAACAAAGTAGACAAAACCATAACGGTTTTGTCTACAATCTGAAATGCCTTTCTCTTTGAGAAAGGCATTTTGGTTTATAGTCCAAGTTGTTTTTTGCAATCTTCAAGAACTTTTTCGATAGTCTTTTCGGCTGTTTCAAAGCTTTCTGCGAATGTGCCGAGATACAACTTGATTTTCGGCTCTGTTCCCGACGGTCTTACGATAAAGTAAGTCTTTTCGTCTGAAAGGTTGTACTTCAATACGTTTGACTTAGGCAAACCTTTAAGAGGTGAAACATTGCCCTTTGTATCTTTAATTGTTTGTGACTGATAGTCGGTGTAAAGTACAACGTCCATACCTGCAACTTTTGTCGGCGGTGTTTGACGTAGGTCTGTAAGTAACTGTGACATCTTTTCCATACCGTCTTTACCCGGCATTACAAATGAAACTGTCTTTTCTGAATAATATCCGTACTTCTTGTATATATCCATAAGTGCTTCGTAAAGTGACTTACCCTTTGTTTTGTAGTAAGCAGCCATTTCTGCGATAAGCATTGTCGCAACAACGCCGTCTTTGTCGCGTGCGTGAGTACCTACAAGATAACCGTAGCTTTCTTCAAAGCCGATAAGATATGTATGGTCGCCTGTCTTTGCGAACTCTGTCATTTTTTCGCCTATGTACTTAAAGCCTGTAAGCACGTTCATAATTTCGATACCGTATGAATGAGCGATTGCGGCGGCAAGCTCTGTTGTAACGATTGTCTTGATAACAACGCCGTTTTCAGGCAGAGTGCCTTTGGCTTTCTTTGATGAAAGTATGTATTCAACAAGCAAAGCACCTGTTTGGTTGCCTGTAAGTGTTCTGTATATGCCGTCGGCGTCACGAACAACTATACCGACTCTGTCACAGTCGGGGTCTGTACCGATGATAACGTCAACGTCATTTTCCTTTGCCATTTTTATAGCGATTTCAAAACCTTCCTTGTCCTCCGGATTAGGTGACTTAACAGTCGGGAAATTACCGTCCTCTGTATCCTGTTCCTTAACGACAAGCACATTTTTAAAGCCCATACGGTTAAGTATTGCCTTGATAGGTCTTGAGCCTGTGCCGTGGAAAGGTGTGTAGATAAGCTTGAATGTATCTGCAACTTCTGCTACTGCCTCGGGATTTTGCTGTTGTGTTTGAACAACGTCAAGGAATTTTTCGTCAAGGTCACTGCTTACGATTTCAAGCAAGCCTTTTTCTTTTGCTTCGTCAAGCGAAATAAACTTAACGTCGTCAAATATATCGTAGCTGTCGATTGCGGCAACAACAACATCAGCCGCGTCCGGAGGGAGTTGTCCGCCGTCGGGACCGTATACCTTGTAACCGTTGTATTCTTTAGGGTTGTGGCTGGCGGTAATCATAACGCCGGCACTGCAACCAAGTTCACGAATACCGAATGAAACTTCCGGAACTGAATGAACGATAGGAAAAAGATAAGTCTTTACACCCGCACAGGTAAGAACCTTAGCTGTTTCTTCAGCAAATGTGCGTGAAAAATTACGTGTATCGTAACCAATAAGAACACCTGCTTTTGCGGCGTCCTCACCGTTTGAAAGAACGTATTTCGCAACACCTTGACTTGCACGTCTTACGTTATATATATTGATTCTGTTCGTACCCGCTCCGATAATACCTCTCATACCGGCTGTACCGAATTCAAGTTCACGATAAAATCTTTCTTCTATTTCTTTTTCGTTGTTTTCAATAGATTTAAGCTCTGCTTTTGTGTCATCATCAACCACGTCGCTTGTAAGCCAACGGTTGTAGGTTTCCTTGTATCCCATTGATAACTCCTCCTTAAAAATAATCTCATATTAATATTATATAATACTTTCTCAAAATTTTCAATTATGAATATGTAAAAATTAAAGAAAAGTTATCGTATAAATTGACAAAAAAAACGCAAAACTTGACGAAAAGTGTATTTTGTTATAGAATAGCAGTAATATGTATTAATAAGGAGGACACTTTTATGGCAGTAAAGGTGCATGAAACAGGTTACGGCAAATGGAAAGTGCCTGTGATAATCATAGCTGTTATAGTTGTTTTGAGTCTTGCGGGAACGGGCATACTATTAAGCGACAGCCTTGGTGTTTCAATAGAAGAAGGAAGTAAGAGAATAGAGGTTGCAGAAGGTGACGGTACGTCATCTGTTGCAAAACTGTTAAAGGACAACGGCATAATAAAGTATCCGCTTTTGTTTAAGGTGCAGTCAAAGCTCGGCGGATATGACGGTAATTTTCAGCCGGGTGCGGCAACGATTGATGACGGAATGAGTTACAGTGACATACTTAATCTTATAATAACGCCGAGCCGTGAGGCTGCGAAAATTACAATACCGGAGGGCTATGAAATCAAGCAGATAGCACAGAAACTTGATGAGGCAGGCATTGTAAGCTGGCAGGACTTTTATGCGGCTTTAAATCCAGACGATTATGATTATGCGTTCTTGAAAAACTTGCCTGAACGTGACGGACGTATGGAGGGGTATTTGTTCCCTGCAACGTACGAAATTCCGAACGGAATGTCGGCACACGATATTGTTGATTTAATGCTTGCGGCATTTGACAATCAGTTTAAACCGGAGTATTATGAACGTGCGACAGAGCTTGGGTTGACGGTTGATGAAGTTATAACTATGGCGTCAATCGTTGAACGTGAAACGGACAGCGGAACGGAAAGAGCAAAAGTTGCGGGAGTATTTTATAATAGAAGAAACTCGGGTATGAAGTTCCAATCGTGTGCAACGGTACAGTATATTTTAGGTGAAAGAAAGCCTGTACTTTCTATTGCCGACACGCAGATAGATTCGCCGTATAACACATATATGTATGCGGGATTCCCAATAGGCCCTATATGCAATCCGGGAACGGAATGTATAGAGGCGGCACTTTATCCGGAGGCAACCGATGCGTATTACTTTGTTCTTGGCAAGGACGGCTCGCATATCTTTTCAAAGACATATGAAGAACACCTTGCGGCAATGCAGAGTACTGAGCAAAATATTTCGGTCGATGACAGTGCGATTGAAAATCAAGACAGTTTAAAACAATAAAGAGGTTTGATAAATGATAGAATATGATAAAGACGCGATTGTTCCGCCGTATATAACGGAATATTTGCGTGCGAAAACAGTGCATAACGATGAATTTATGCACTCGCTTGAAAAATATGCGGAAGAAAACAGTGTTCCGATAGTAGAGCCTGAAACGGCAAGGTTTTTGTCGGTGATGTGCAGAACGGTTAAACCGAAAAAAATACTTGAAGTAGGTTGTGCGATTGGGTATTCTTCTATATTAATGGCACAGGCTACAGATGATGACTGCGAAATAGCAACACTTGAATGTAACGAAGATATGGTGCGTATCGCAAGGGAGAATATTAAAACTTCGGGATATGCGGGAAAAATATCGGTTATTGAGGCAGACGCAAAGGATTATCTTTCGTATATTGACGATGATGAAGTTTTTGATATGATATTCCTTGACGGTCCGAAAGCACATTATATTTATATGCTTGACGAGTGCGTGAGATTGCTGAAAAAAGGCGGTGTGCTTATTTCCGACAATGTGCTTTACAAGGGAATGACAGCGGATGATAACCACGTTGTGAGAAGAAAAATCACAATAGTTAAACGTCTTAGAAAATATATTGATATGCTTATGGAGCATAAGGAACTTGAAACATCGCTTTTACCGCTTGGTGACGGTGTTACAATATCGGTAAAGAAATAATAAAGGGTAGGAATATATTTATGAAGAAACCAGAACTTTTAGCTCCCGGCGGCAGCTTGGAGAAATTGAAAACAGCGATAGATTACGGTGCGGACGCGGTGTATATCGGCGGTGAAATGTTTTCGCTGCGTGTTGCGGCGGAAAATTTTTCAAAGGAAGATATGCAGGAGGGTATAAAGTACGCTCACGACAGAGGCAAAAAAGTGTACCTTACCGCAAATATTCTTCCGCATAATGATGATATTGAAGAATTTGAGGAGTTTGTCAAAGATATAAAGAATTACGGCTTTGACGCAGTGCTTGTGGCAGATTTGGGATTGTTTGATATGATGCAGGAACTTGCACCGGAAATACCTATTCATGTAAGTACACAGGCAAATAACATTAATTATCGCTCGGCAATAAAGTGGTACAAGATGGGTGCGACGCGTGTCGTGCTTGCAAGAGAAATGTCGTTTAAAGAAATTGCGGAATTTCAAAAGAAAATTCCTGAGGACTTGGAGCTTGAAGCATTTATACACGGCGCTATGTGTATATCGTATTCTGGCAGATGTCTTTTGTCAAACTATATGACGGGACGTGACTCAAACATGGGTGCTTGCGCACATCCGTGCAGATGGAATTACAAACTTGTCGAGGAAACAAGACCGGGTGAATATATGGACGTGTTTGAAAACGAAAGAGGTACGTTTATATTTAATTCAAAGGACTTGTGTACAATCCGTCATATACCTGAGCTTGTGCAAAGCGGTATTGCGAGCCTTAAAATCGAGGGCAGAGTAAAAACTTCTTATTATGTTGCAACGGTTGTCGGAGCATACAGACGTGAGATTGACAGATATTGTGCCGATCCCGAAAATTATGTGTTTAATGAAGCGGAATATGAAGAGCTTTGCAAGGTCAGTCACAGACCGTATACAACAGGTTTTTATTTCGGCAAGCCGGATGAAAATTCACAGGTTTACACGTCAAGTTCGTATATCAGAGATTATGACCTTATCGGCATAGTAAAGGATTATGATGAAAAAACGGGTATTGCGACAATTACGCAGAGAAACCGTTTCTTTAAGGGGGACGAAATAGAGATAATTCAGCCTATGAAACCGTTTTTCGTACAGACGGTTGAAAGTATGTGCGACGAAAACGGTAACGAAATCGAAGTTGCAAACCATGCGGAGCAGATAGTTAAGTTTAAAACGGCACAGCCTGTTTGCGAGGGTGCAATGCTTAGAAAGAAAAAGTAAAAAAACAGAGCAGATTTAATAAAAAAACTACTTTTTTTATTAATCTGCTTTTCTTTTTTGAGAGAATATGATAATATAATTTATAACGGCAAATTTGAGAGAGGAAATTTATAAAAAAGGAGAAGGTTTTATGAAAAACAATCTAAAAAAATTGCTTTGTGCGGCATTGTCAACGGCAATGATTGCGGGAAGTATCGTATTGCCTATGACGGCAAGTGCAGACGATACCACAGGCGGAAACTATGCAGTAACGCTTGACGGTAATACTGCAACAATTCATTCATCGAGTAATGCATATGCGATTATTGCATCTTACGATTCTGATAATGGTACATTGCAAAAACTTGATTATCAGCAGGTGTCTGACGGAAGTAAAATAAACGTACCTTCAGGTGCAAGAATAATGCTTTGGGACAGTTTGCAAAATATGCGTCCGTTGCTTATCGAGCCTGTAAATGTTCCGAGAAAAATGTGGAAGTTTGACTTTGGCGACAGCGATAATGTGGCTACAGGATATTATTCGGTAACAAAAGATACCGCATATTCAACAAACACCACAAAGACATCTGACGGTAAAAAGTTTGGTTTGTTAGGAACTGATGAAAAGGCATATGAAGTAGGAACTCATATCGATGGTATAGATACTCAAGAAGGACAGGTTGTTGTTGTAAATTCAGGTAAAAAGAATACGGTTACATCTGCAACAGATGACTTTTTGGGGGCTGTTGGCGGTGCTCCGATAAAAGGCGAGCCTGCAATAGAGGGTGATTATCCTATTCGTTTCAGTATGGATGCGGAAAATGACCATTATTATAAAGTAAAAGTTTATGTTACGGGATTGAATCAGACAAAAGACGCTGTTGCAACTGTATTTTCTGAAAGACGTCATCCTATTATAACAGAAGAAAAAATTGCCGCAGGAGAAACAAAGGAAGTTAAATTTACTGCAACACTTCAAAACGTATACATAAAAGGACGTGACGGAGCAAAAGATTTTAAATATGCTGATGATATGCTAAATGTAGTAGCAGTTGGTGACAATGTTGCAATTTCAGCGATAGAAGTTGAAGAAGTTGAAGCGTGTCCTACTGTTTGGATGTATACAGATTCAACAGGCTGTGATTATGCTGCATTACAACCGTTCTTCCCGCTACAAAACTATGGCGGAACAGGTACATTCTTATCGAAATATTTGCCGACAGGAGTTGCTATATCCAATCAAGGTGACGGAGGTATAAATGCAACTGATTCTGCACACTGGAATATGGCAAATGCAAACATCGGTAAGGGCGATTTTGTATATGTTCAATACGGACATAACCATAAGGATGACGGACCTTTGGGATATTTAAAAGCAATACCGAAGTATTATGAAAAGGCTCATTCTGTAGGAGCAACAACGATTTATGTAGGACCTATTGACCGTCATAACACAGACCAATTTGATGCAGAAACAAATACATGGAAATCAACACTTAACGGATTTAGCAAAGCTGCACAATATTATACAGAAGTGCTTATAACAGGCGGAAAAACAGAAGCAGATAACTTTGTTGCTAAGGCAACGTCAGATGGATTAGATGCAGGTTATGCGTATGCAGATACAGTTATTACAAAGGGTATTACTGCGAACGGAGCAAAGGATGTAGTATTTATTGACTTAAATCAACCTTGGCTTGATTGGATGAAAGCAGCCGGAGCAAAGGTAAAGGAAATACGTGGTTCTGAAGTTTATGAGAAAAATGCAGTTGACTACTATTTCCGTGGAGTACGAGGCGGCGGAATTGACGGTACTCACCCTAATGATGCCGGTGCTGATAATGGTGCATACTTATTTATGCAAGAGGCATTAAAACTTCAAAATAACAAGGCTCAGTCAGTAATTACAGAGGTGGAAGCAAATGCAATAAAACCTCTTGTAACAGGTATGAGAAATGCAACACCGTATGAAGTTTCTGAAAATGTCGTAAAAGCGGGTGCTGCACCTAACAAGGCATATCCGGATGTATATGTTTCGTTGCTACCAACAAAATATCCTACAACTATAAAGAATGTAGTATTTGCAGAAGATGGAACAATACAGTCTGTTGATGTTTTGAAACATTCAGTATCCGAAAAGGATATGAGTGCATACGGTATTGTAGTTATTACGATTAAAAATTCTGACGGAACAGAAAAGGGTAAAATCTATGCAAATGCACAGGTTGACAACACTGTAAACGGAACACAAACAATTAAAGAGTTCAGAACTTCAACAGACGGTCTTGTTCTTGCTGAAGGTGATACATATACTGCAGTAGTTTACAGAGCCAAAGATGCGGGTGGCGATGAAGGATTGATAATTGATACAGATAATCCGGATACATATTCATCTGTATATGAACCTATAACAATGAAGAGTTCGATTATATCAGAAGACTTTAATTATGAAGGTAAAACTTATAGCGGCGATGAGGATTTAGCAGGAAACGGTAATTGGGCTATTGCAGGTAGTGCTGTAAATACAGGAAAGCTTGGTGCAGAAAGTGCAGATGATGTAATAAGCAGAAGATATGCAGAAGTTGCATCTACAGGTAAGAAAGCAGATAATAGTTCAGATGGTTCATTCTATGCTTTGAAGAAGTTTGATTTGGCGGAAGATTCATCGGAAACCGTAATAGGCACAAGCGGAAAATATCTTATAGAAATGGATTTGTCATATGTTTCGGGTGGAAATCTTAATGTTGGCTTGACAGACGGTGTAGATGATAGAAATCCGGGAGGAAAACAGTCAATTACACTATTTAATATAGCAAGTAACGGCTCAATTAAAGCTGACAATAAAGAAGTAGGCTCAATAAATAAGGGTAAATGGTCAACCGTAAGATATATTCTTGATATGGATAACGGAACAGGTACTATTCAAATAGACGGCTTCGATTCTGTTACGTATGAATTAAGTAACTACAGCACATTTGGTGCGGTTTCACCTACACAGCTTACTTATTTCTTGTTAGCGGGAAGTAAAGCTGCGGTTGATGTTAAAATATCTGATTTGAAGATAGGAAAGCTTGAACAAGAGGATCTTCCTAAAAAGACAATTACAGTAGACTCAAGTGACAGCGCAATGGGAAGTGCATATATAGGAGAGGCAGGAGTTACTGAAAAAACAGTAGATATGAATGATATGGTGACTTTGACTGCTACTGCAAATGAAGGCTATGAACTTTTGGCTTGGCGTAAGGACGATAGTGAAGAAAACTTTGCATTCACAAGTGAACTTACTGTAAGAGCGCATGACAGTGCGAAGTTTACTGCGGTATTTACAGAATCTGTACCGGATAAATATGATTACTTGTATCATGAAACATTCAAAACATTAACAACATCAACATTGCAAGCTAATGGATGGATTAGTGCGAATCAACAAGATGCAATGTCGATTGCCTATGATGAAAGTTCAGGTCTTGGCAATTATTTGAAATTTGGAGCAAATACCAGTTCAAGAGCCGGAGAAAAATCATTCGGAGAAACATATACATCTGATAATGGACTTGTATATGCAATGAATATTAAGTTTACAACCGCAAATACTGACCCAAATGAATTTGCTGTTCATTCGGGAAATATAACTTATAATGGTGGAAATAAAAATTATGGTTGTACAGGCGGATATGTTTTGTATTTAAATCAAGCAAAGGACGGTACAACCACAATAAACGGACAAACGACAACAATTCCAAATAATGAATGGATATCGGTAGTTGCAGTTTGCGATTTTACAACACACAAAGTAAATGTAGTGGCAAAATCGCTTGACTCAAGTAAGACTTATTTTGACGGTGAAGTTGATATGGCTGATACAGATGCAACGGGAATGTCGGGATTGTATTTTAAGTATGGTAAAAAGGCATATGGTTCTATATCGTTTGATAATATAGAAATATTCAGTGCAGACCAATACACAGAATAAAATTTAGCTCGCAAATGGAGTATCAAATAACCCACTAAAAAGACCGCGAAAAGCGGTCTTTTTTGGTAAAAATAATCTACAAAAATAAAAAATGTACAACTTGAATTTTGCATTTTGAATAAAAAATTATGTGCTTTTTTGTGCAATATTTTCATTCAAAGTTTCTTAATAATATTGCACATACAAAAAAAATATGATACAATATATACCATATAGATGGGTTGAGTTTGTGCAGATTTACTTAAATCGACATACGATACCTGTTAAATTAAACAAGACTTGGAAACAAGTTAAGGAAAGAAAGGGAGAGAAGAAATGAAAAGTAAAAAACTAATTTCATTACTTTGCGCCGCTGCTATGTCAGCATCTGCTTTCGCAGGCTTGACAGTAACAGCAAGCGCGGCAACACCTGTTTACACCTTTGATGGAAGTGACATCACAGGCTTTTCAGGTAATGGAACTCTTGCACAAGTGAGTGATGACAAGGGTGAATATTTCTCAATTAAAGCTAATGGCAGCAGTACATATTCTGCAACATTGACTTTACCTGCAGATGCACAATTAACAAGTGCTGACGGCTACACAATCGAATACGATGCAAGACTTCATAAGTCAAATGGTATGGGTAGATACGGAAGATATACTCAAGTTGCATTCATCGATTCGTCAAATGCAGCTAAAGACTCCAGAGACTATGGCCCATACGGTGCATTGTTCTCAGGCGGTAATTCAAGTACTGAAACAGGTCAAGGATATACAGCAGGTGTGGCATCTTCATTGTCTGCAAGATACCAACTTGACGGTACAATCGTAAATGACCCTGGTACAGAAACATTGGCTGCTGATAATACATCAGTAACAGGCATTGCTGATGATATGTGGGTTAGAGTACAGACATACGTTAAAGGTGATGTAGCTAAAGTAACAGTAATAGATGTAAATAATAATAAAATAGTTGATGGTGTTGATTATATCAACAGTGCAACAAAACTTGATACTATTTATGTAACAGCCGGTCGTGGTGATGACAGTGTTACAGGACCTGGTGAAGTATGCCTTGATAACATCAAAATTTATTCGGGTGAGGCAGAAACACTTACAACAGATGGTTTGAGAGGCGTTGTAGCAGCAGCCACACCAATTCCTGAACCTGAAACAGTATCCGGTTCAGCGCAAACTCTTGCAGCCCCGGCATCAGTAACAGATGCTTATACAGCTGACTTTAACAATGCTACTGTAGGAACTGTTGCATCAATCGAAACAGAAGATCAAGATGCAAAAACAGTTGTTGATGGTATGAAAGTTAAAGTTGGTTCAAGAAGTACAGGTGCTGATACAAAGACATATGCCGCAATCGCAAAGGTTGCTACAGGCGATAATGCACTAAAACTTGCTGCAAACCAATTTTCAACAAATGGTAGAGGACCGGTTGTAACTCTTGATGATACAAAAGAAATTTCATCAGGCGAAACTGCAATTATGGGATTTACAACATATCTTTCAGCCGCAAAGGGTACTGATGAAGGTGGTCTTCCAAGATTGTTCTTGATTGACAACACAACAAATATTGATGGTAACGGTTGTGCAAGAGATATACTTGCAGTTATTACAACCGAAGATGCAAGCGGATATACAAACGGTGATACACCAATCGGTATTCAGGTAACAGAAGGTTGGCACACTGTAGTTGTTGCAGTATCAGAAGGTACATACAGAGTATTTATTGACGGTAAATATAAAGATGGTGAAGGTAAACTTAGCCCTGCAGTTAAGGGTACTAAGGTTGGTTCCGGTTCAACATCAGCTCAAGTAACTCATCTTCCAAGCTTTGCAGTTGAAAATGCAAAGTCAACAGCTTATTCAAAAGCCTTGATTGATAATGTAGTTGCATATAAGATTACAGATACACTTGATGCTAAGTATCTTCCAACTGAAACAGCAGCTCCGACACCTGCTCCGATACCTGCAAAGGTTACAATGAGCGTTGATGAAACTGCAAATACAGTTACATTGACATCAGATAAGGATACAGATGCAGTTCTTGTTCAAGCATCATACAGAACTGATAATACATTGGATTCAGTTAAGAAAGTTGTTAATCTTGAACTAAAAGCTAACGAGGCTAAACTAGTTCCTGCAACAGATTTAGCTACATTCACAACGAATGATAAGATAATGGTTTGGGATAGTCTAAAGACTATGACACCGCTTGCAAGTGCTTATACAATAAAGAACGGTGTCGCTCAAGCTACAGCTAAACCGGCTCCGACAGCTGAACCGACAGAAACCCCTGTAGAAACAGTTGCTCCGACAGCTGAACCAACAGAAGCTCCTGCAGAAACAGGTGCTCCGACAGTTGAGCCGACAGAAGCTCCGGCAGAAACAGCTGCTCCGACAGATACACCGGCTCCGACAGCTACACCTGTTCCTACTTATGCAGTATCAGGTACTGTAGACGCAGGTGTTAAATCTGTAACTCTTACAGATAAAGCAGAAGCTGAAAATACAATTACAGGTACAATCGAAGATACAGCTGTAACATTTACAGGTGTTAAAGCCGGTACATATACAGTATCAGCTGTAGCTAAAGATGATTACAAAGATTTAACAGTAACTCCTCAAGAAATTACAGTTAGCGGCAATCTAGCAGGTGTATTCACAGTAACAACAACTGCTAAAGTTAAGAGTGCTGTAACTACTACAGTAACAGGCGGTACTGCTACAGTAACAGGCGCAACAGACTTGTCAAGCGTTGCTGAAGGTACAGAACTTATAATAACAGCTAAAACACCTGCTTTGGGTTACCTTGCTGCTGATCCGACAATTACAGTAACAAAGACAGACGATGCCGAAACAACAGTAGCTGTAGCAGAAGGCAAGTTCACAATGCCTGCATACCCTGTAACAGTAACAGTTGCATACGCAGCAGACCCGACAATGAAAGTCATTGATGCAGAAGCATCAACATGGGTAAAAGGTGATGACACAACAGCTCATGGCAGTGATGAATTGCTAAAATTAGGTCAATGGACAAAGGGTAAAGATGATACACTTAGCACAAATGAAGCAACACTTCTTAGATATGCAGGTCTATCAGATGTAGATAAAGATAGAATTATTTCAGCTAATTTGAACCTTGATGTTGCATCAACAAGCTATGATGCAAATCAAAAACGTTGGGTAGATTCTTACTTCCTTGTAGGTGCACTTTCAAGTAATGATTGGGATGCATCAACAGCGGTATATACGGATTATCAAAGCATAAGAAGTGATAGTTTGACAGATACAAAGGTATGGACAGGAACAAAGGATGCAACTACAGCTTCTACTGAAGATCATGGTGCATTCGCCACAGCAAATGTTCCTGTTACATCATTAGTAAAGTCTGCAACAACAGATAAACTTTCTTTAGAATTAGCTGTAGGAACAGCAAGAACACAGGTTGTTAAGAAAGCTCCAAAGTTAGTTCTTACAATAGGTCAAGCGGTAACTTTTAATGTTGCAAGTGGCGAAACAAAAGTTGAAAAAGCAACTGTTGAAATTAAGAATGGCGATGCAGTTGTAGCAACAGAAACAACTGATACTGATGGTGTAGCAAAAGTTGCTCTACCATCAGGTGATTACACATATACAGTAACAAGTGCTGATTATGCAATTAAAACAGGTTCTATAAAAGTTGCAGATTCAGCTGTAGCAGAAAATGTTGCTGTAGTTGCAAATGAAGCAAAGAAAGTTGAAATTACGTCTCCTGAAAATAACATTGTTGTAGTTGGAAGCCCTATTACATTTACAGCAACAGTTAAAGACCAAGATGGTCGTGTAATGACAGGCAAGACTGTAAATTGGACTGTTGTTGATACACCGGCTAATATTGCAGTAGAAAATGGTGTTGTATCAGTAACAAACGGAGTTATAGGCGGAAAATACAAAGTACAGGCTACAATCGCTGATACAGAAATATCTGCAACAGCAGACTTTGAAGTTGTTGCAAAGAGCAAAGGTACTTTAAAGGCAATATATACAACAGGTGATGAAACAACAGGTGTAGTTGAAACTGTTGACGTATATACTGAAGACGATAACAAATTTGAAGCAGATGAAGTTACTGTTCCTGAATCATATCTTTCAGAAAGAGTAGTAACAAATTCAGACACAGGACTATATGATGTATATAGTTATGTATCAGGTGGTACTGATAAAATTACTTTGGCAGCAGGAGAAAATAAAGTTGTAATTGTTGTCAAGAAAGACGCATCATATAATGTATATGAAAAGTTTGAAGATGAAAAGCCATTATTCAAAGCAGATTCAAGAATTACAGTAAAAATTGAAGATGATGCTACATTAAATTCAAAAGTTGTCGGATTCACTTGTGCAGGTAATGCAGGTAATGGATATTCATTTGCACATTATGCATTACCAGATACAGTAACAAAAGATATAGTAACATTTGATTTTGATTATTATAATACAAACGGTGGTAGAGCAATATTGAGCATTGGTGATGCAACAACAAGAGGAACTACTGGTGGTAGTACAAAAGTTACTTACAATTCAACAGGTGCTATATTTAATTTAGGATCGAATAAAACTAATGCATTAGTTCAAGGTGACAGCTCTAAAGCTATAGGTGACTATACAAATAAATGGATGCATGTCAATGTAGTTGTTAATCAATCAACAAAGAAAGTAAGCTATACTATCACAAATAAAGCAGATGGTGCAGAAATAGCAAAAGCAACAGATGTGGCTTTTGTTGATGCAACAACAGAAAACTTAAAAGCAACACAAATTGATATTTTTGGTTATATAAACAACAGCCATTGTGCAATGCTTGATAATATCAAGGTATCAGAAAGTGATGCAACAACATCTGCAACTGAATAATTTATAAAGCAATAAAAGAACGGTCGTATGACCGTTCTTTTTGCTTGACAAATTTAGCGTTGTGTGATAATATAATAAAAGAAATGGTAAACAAACCATGCTGCAGTTGATATGTTGTAGGAAGAAATACTTTCTACGGAATAGTTACCTATTTGGTCGATAGGTAACTATTTTTTTATTATCACTATACAAAGCAGTAAAACCAAAGTTAAATAAACAATAGCTTCACTCATATGCACACCCCCTTCAAGGTGGTGTCAGCATGGTTTGCAACCATTTCAGAATGTTATTATATCATATAGGAAAGAATTTATCGATAAATGTAAATGCTATGATAATTTCTTATAATAAAAATATGGAATTTTGCGTTTAAATAACAAATATTTCAAAAATATTTCGTATTTTGCGTTTAATGTGTAATCTATATGTAACAAAATTACGAAAATTACTTGCATTTATATACAATATATAGTATAATAGTTTAGATAGCAAAAAAGTAATTTCGGAGGGGTTTTATGTACTGCAAAAATTGTGGCAGACAACTGAAAGAGGGAACACGTTTTTGTGACAGATGTGGTCAATCAGTAAGAAAAAACAACCAGAACAGCCAAACTACAAAACGCAAAGAAATCGAGGAACTGAAGGCTGAACGTCTTAATCGTAAACGTCGTTTACAGGAAAAAGAGGCAAAACAAGTCCGTAATAAAAAACGTAGAAAAAGTAAGGGAAGTGTTATGATTTTCATAATCGTAGCACTGCTTATCGCAATAGTAAGTGTGATTATCGGCTATAATATGATGGCTCCGAACGATAACGGATTAGGCACTGCTCCTACTTCAACAAATTCGCCTGCAAGTGCAACGAATATGCCAACAGATACAGCAAACAACGTATCATCAACATCATCGCCGTCAAATTCAGCAAGCAAAAACGGTTATTCAAAAATGACAATAAGCGGTGTAACATGCGTTTATCCGTCTACTTTTAATTCAAATCCGACAACAGGAAATCAAAAACTTAACTTGACTGATGCGCTTGGCGGTGCAACTATGACTGTTTCGCAAGAGGGAAAGAGCGGTGCTCCGTCTGACCTTATGCGTGACTATGCACGTCAAACGGGCGGCGAAGTTTCATATTCTCGTGCCGGTGACGATTGGTATGCAGTCACTGTGACAACAGATGATACTGTTTACCACAGAAAATGCGTGTTGAAAAACGGAATTGCGGTATATTATGATTTCTCATATTCTTCAATGACTTCAACAGCTCAAAAATATACTGAATATATTGACTATATGGACAGCAATTTCAAATAATTTAAGAAAGATATTTGATTGCAAAGCATATTGACGCAATCAAAATTAAGCAAATCAATATTTTTAATATTTTAGATTTCGAGCGGACAGCCTTTGTGGGTTGTCCGTTTTTTTGTATTCGTTCGATGTAGCGACTGACTATTGTTTCCGCGTCTGCTATTGCTCTGCTTTCAAGTTTTGGATTATAGTCTTTGAGAATTATTATTGCTTGGCTCACATACGGTGATGAAAAATTATTTAAAATAACTACTTTCTTTGTCAATTCCTTCATTACTAATCTCCAATCATTTCAATTTGTTTTATTTCCATTATTTCCGACTATGAAAAAGTATATACCTGCTTTATTTTTGTAACATTAATCAAAAATAAATGTAATAATATGTAAATATCGTGCATATAAATAGTAATATGTGGGAAAAGTCGAGTAATATATTTATTCATATTGCAATATTTGAAATTATTTTGTAATAAAAATGTAATAAAAAGCTTGACAATGTAACAATTTTGTAGTATACTATGGAACAAGTAATGAAAGGGGTTTAACTTTTATGACTACACAAGAGATGACAAAACAAGAAATGATAATGAATTTGCGTGAAAAACGCGAAGAAAAGAAAAAAGCAAAATTGAAAGCAAAACACAGAAGATGTACGATTGCAATTATTACGCTTGTGGCAATGATGACGGTAATATTCGGTAGTGTATACAGCGCATCGGCGAAGGAAATCACAATTACGGAAATAAACGAATTTGCGGGAACAAATGAAACAAAAACTGTAAAGACAAGAAGCGAAAGCGTTGAGGGTGCTCTTGAAGAACACGGCGTGAATGTTTCGGATACCGATAAGATTAATGTTTCAACAGAAAAGCCTGTTGAGGATAATGAAAATATTGTTATCAAGCGTGGTAAGCGTGTTACAATTAAAGTCGGTGAATCGGAAGAAGTTGTAACAGTAACAAAGGCGGACGTTAAGGACGCACTTGTTGAGGCAGGATATATTCCGGGCGAATATGACCAAATTTCAGCCAACGGCGAAACTGTTGCAAGCAGTGACACAATCGAGCTTGTATCGGTAAGCCATACAGACGAAACTGAAACGGAAGTAATTCCTAAAGGTGTTGAATATGTTGATGACGCGACTTTGATCAAGGGACAGGAAAAAGTCGTTGACGAAGGACAAGACGGTGTGAAAACAATCACTTACAAGGTTACATACCAAGACGGTCAAGAGGCGACAAGAGAGGTGATAGACGAACAAGTTACAACTGAAATGCGTAACAAAGTTATTGCAAAAGGTACAATGGAACCTACACCTGCACCTAAGAATACAACCGTTAAGGACACCTTTGCGACAAAGTCGACAGTAAGCGATAACGGCGGTACTGTAAACGGATATAAATATAAGAAGAAAATCACAATGACTGCTACAGCTTATTCGACTTCACCGTCAGAAAACGGCGGTTATACGGTTTCTGCAATGGGTAATCCGCTTGGATACGGTATAGTTGCAGTTGACCCGAGCGTTGTTCCGTTGGGTTCAAAAGTGTATGTAACATCAGCCGACGGTTCATGGTCGTACGGCGTTGCAAGTGCTGAAGATACCGGCGGTGCAATTAAGGGTAACAAGATTGATTTATGCTACAATTCTAATGCCAACGACTTCGGCAGAAGAAGTTGTGTAGTGTATATTTTAGATTAATTTACGTTAAAAGAGAGTGTGAGATTATTTCTGTAAAATTAATTTTTCTATGATAAAATACTTAGT
>OLSC01001884.1_pt1 | contig 16779 bp, 21 predicted proteins | sample 1672881 | NCBI WGS metagenome assembly OLSC01 (sample SAMEA3136733, study PRJEB25190) | human gut metagenome | biome: human gut; feature: human-associated habitat; material: faeces | place: Austria | collected 2013
CGATAAAACGGTTCGGATGGGCTCTCTCCCAGCTTGGATTTGTGTTGGTACTGAAACGGGAATGAACCATGGCGATGGCAGACTCATAATCCGGATCCTGCAGGTCTGCAAAGAAGGTCCGAAGCTGTCCCACCAGAAACATACCTTTGTATACTATCGTCCGGCTGGACATGGAAACCACATAGGTGTTGTCGTTGCTCTGCTCGAAAACTCTTCTTGCGATGTAGAGCTTCCGGTCAAAATCCAGACCTTTTTCCACATCATCCGGCCGTTTCAGAAACGCCTGCATGATATACGGCATACAGCTTCTTGCTTTTTCACCGAGAACTTCCTCAGCCACCGGCACTTTACGGAAGCCTAAAAGGGTCAGGCCCTCTTTTCCGGCGATGATCTCAAACATCTTTTTCGCCTGGTTCCGTTTCATCTCATCCTGGGGAAGAAACAGCTGAGCGACACCGTAATCTCTCTCTCCGCCGATATCAAAGCCTTCTTCTTTTGCCACTTTGCTGAAAAATTTGTGGGATACCTGCAGGAGGATACCCACGCCGTCGCCGGTCTTGCCCTCTGCATCCTTGCCGGCGCGGTGTTCCAGGTTTTCTACTATATGAAGAGCATTTTCCACGGTCTTGTGGCTTCTGACGCCGTTGCTGTTCACAACTGCGCCGATACCACAGTTGTCATGCTCGAACTGTTCTCTATATAAACCTTTCATCTCACTCATCTGTTTCCATCCTTTCCTGGGTGTTATTTTTCCTTCGCATACGCAGCTGCGGCTGTTACCAGTCCTCTGAAAAGCGGGTGCGCATGGTTCGGTCTGGACTTGAACTCCGGATGCCCCTGTGTTCCTACAAAATACGGATGATCCACCACTTCGATCATCTCCACGATCCGTTTATCCGGGGAACAGCCGGCAACCGTCATCCCTTTTGCTTCAAACTCTGCACGATATTTATTGTTCACCTCATAACGATGACGATGACGCTCACTGATCTCTTCTTTTCCAAAGAGCTCTCTGGACCGGGTTCCTTCTTTTAATATACAGGGATAAGCGCCCAAACGAAGCGTTCCTCCCAGATCCTCAACGTCCTCCTGATCCGGCATCAGGGCAATGACCGGATGTGTGGTCTCCGGATCCAGCTCAATGCTGTTCGCATCCGTATAACCAAGGACATCTCTTGCATATTCCACGATAGCCATCTGCATTCCGAGGCAGATCCCAAGGAAAGGAATCTTTTTCTCTCTTGCGTGACGAATGGCAGTGATCATTCCTTCCGTACCTCTGGGGCCGAAACCGCCGGGAACCAGGATACCATCCACACCGGCAAGCTTTTCCGCTACATTCTCATCGGTGATCTCCTCAGAATCCACCCAGCGGATGCGGACATTGACACGGCTTGCGATACCGCCATGCTTCAGTGCCTCTACCACACTTAAATAAGCATCATGCAGCTGGGTATATTTCCCGACCATGGCGATCTCTGTTTCCTGTTCCGGATGGCGTAAATTTTCCACCATTTCCTTCCATTCCGTCAGATCCGGCTCTCTGCAGGGAAGATGAAGACTTTCCAGAACCACCTGAGCCAGATTTTCTTTTTCCATGGCAAGGGGCGCTTCATATAAATATTCCACATCCAGGTTCTGGAGCACATGGTAGACCGGCACGTTGCAGAACAAGGCGATCTTCGCTTTCACCTCGTCGGGAATCGGATATTCGCTCCGGCAGACCAGAACATCCGGCTGAAGGCCCATGCCCTGCAGCTCTTTGACGCTGGCCTGGGTCGGTTTCGTTTTCAGCTCCTCGGATGCTTTCAGATAAGGAATCAGGGTCACATGGACCAGAACGGCGTTTTCATGGCCTACGTCGTGCTGGAACTGACGGATGGCCTCCAGGAAAGGCTGACTCTCAATATCGCCGACAGTTCCGCCTACCTCTATAATAGCGATCCGGTCCTCGTTCTCCTCTTTGGCCCGATAGAACCGGCTCTTGATCTCATTTGTAATATGAGGAATGACCTGTACTGTCCCTCCTCCAAAATCTCCGTGACGCTCTTTCTGCAGAACAGACCAGTAAATTTTACCGGTGGTCACGTTGGAATTTTTATCCAGGCTTTCATCAATAAATCTCTCATAATGACCGAGATCCAGGTCTGTCTCCGTACCGTCGTCGGTAACAAAAACCTCGCCGTGCTGAATGGGGTTCATCGTACCCGGGTCTACATTGATATAGGGATCAAACTTCTGCATCGTCACCTGATAACCTCTGGCTTTCAGAAGACGGCCCAGCGAAGCTGCCGTAATTCCCTTGCCCAGACCGGAAACCACACCGCCTGTCACAAATACATATTTTACTGCCATCACATTTTCCTCCTTGCTCTTGCCTGCTTACAATGAAAAAAAGGTGTCAGAAAGCCCGGTTTGGGAACTTTCTGACACCTTTGTCATCAAATTTCATGGGACTTACTATATCTCATTTTGCCCCGTTTGTAAATCCCTGTTTTTTTAAATTTTTTGTGACAGTTCAGATCGTCCGGTTGAAAAAAATTTAAAAAAGGGTGTTGACAAGACCGGATTTTTGAGTATACTACGAGTCATAAGCAACGGCGCTTAGGAGTGATCCATTCTCTCCTGAGCGCCTTTTTTCGTTGCAGGCTATGAAAAGCCGGTCCGGCTGACCTGTTTTAAGTGTCATCGCTGCGGAGTAACGAAAGTGCCATAGAACATCAGCAAGTATTGAAAGGAGTGCCATTTCTTATGTCAAAAGATATTCCCAGTTTATATGGAAGCCTCGTTTTCACCGATAAAGTGATGCGTGACAAGCTTCCTAAGGATATGTACAAAGCTCTGAAGAAAACCATCGAAAACGGAACTCACCTGGAGCTGGACGTCGCAAACTCCGTGGCTGTTGCCATGAAAGAATGGGCTGTTGAAAACGGAGCTACCCATTTTACACACTGGTTCCAGCCCATGACCGGCTATACCGCCGAGAAACACGACAGCTTCATCTCTCCCACAGGAGACGGCGAAGTGATCATGGATTTCTCCGGAAAAGAACTGGTAAAAGGTGAACCCGATGCATCAAGCTTCCCCTCCGGCGGACTGAGAGCCACCTTTGAGGCCAGAGGTTATACTGCATGGGATCCTACCTCTCCTGCTTTTATCAAAGACCAGACCCTTTACATCCCCACCGCTTTCTGCTCCTACAACGGAGAAGCGCTGGATAAAAAGACCCCTCTCTTACGCGCCATGGAAGCTTTGAGCACCGAGGCAGTCAAAGTCCTTCATCTGCTGGGCAACACCGCAGTGACCGGTGTCAGCACCACCGTAGGACCGGAGCAGGAATACTTCCTTGTTGACAAGGCAGCCTACAGAGCCCGCCGCGACCTGCTCTTCTGTGGAAGAACCCTTCTCGGTGCACCGGCTCCAAAAGGACAGGAAATGGAAGATCATTACTTTGGTGTCCTGAAACCCCGCGTAGCCGCTTACATGCATGATCTGGATGAGGAGCTCTGGAAACTGGGCGTTCCCGCCAAAACAAAACATAACGAGGTTGCTCCCGCTCAGCACGAGCTGGCACCCGTTTTTGATACCGCAAACGTAGCAGTTGACCACAACCAGCTGACCATGGAAGTAATGAAAAAGGTAGCTGATAAGCATGATTTGGCCTGCCTGCTCCATGAGAAACCCTTCGAGGGCATCAACGGAAGCGGAAAACACAACAACTGGTCCATCATCACCAATACCGGCAGCAACCTTCTGGATCCGGGCAAAACACCGGCAGAAAACACACAGTTCCTGGTATTCCTCACTGCTGTCATCAAAGCTGTGGATGATTACGCAGATCTTATGAGAATCTCCGCCGCCACTCCGGGTAACGATCACCGTCTGGGAGCCAATGAGGCACCGCCAGCCATCGTTTCCATGTTCCTCGGTGATGAGCTCACTGCTATTTTGAAATCCATTGAAAATGACACCTATTTCAGCGGTCAGCCCAGCTGGATATCGGAGCTCATGTCCTTCCTCATTTCTTCAAGGACAACACCGACCGGAACCGTACCTCCCCCTTTGCCTTCACCGGCAACAAATTCGAATTCCGTATGCTTGGTTCCGGTCAGTCTGTGGCAGGTCCAAACACCGTTCTGAACACTGCGGTTGCTGAGGTTCTCTCCCAGTTCTACGATGAGCTGAAGGATACACCGGCAGATCAGATGGAATCCGCAGTCCATGAATGGATCAAAAAGACCGTCAAAGCACACAAACGGATCATCTTCAATGGAAACGGTTATACCGATGAATGGGTAAAAGAAGCAGAAAAACGTGGTCTTTTCAACCTGAAATCCACACCGGAAGCTCTTCCGCAGTTTATCGCAGAAAAGAACGTTGATCTTTTCCTGAAACATCATATTTTCACCAAAGAAGAAATCCATTCCCGTTATGAGATTCTTCTGGAAAACTATGTAAAGACCATCCAGCTGGAGTCCAAGACCATGCAGGAAATGCTCAGCAAAGACTTCCTGCCTGCTGTATCCCGCTTCGCAGGAGAGGTTTCCAAGAGCGTTCTGGACAAAAAAGCGCTCCTGCCATCCATCAAAGCAGAGAAAGAACTGGCTCTCGTGGAATCTCTTACCGCTGCCTATGAGACCCTGTCCGAAGGCAATGACAAGCTGAAAGCCCTCACAGAGGAGGTTTCTTCCATGGAATCCATGCAGGAAGCCGCCACCTTCTGCCATGACAAGGTTCTGGCTCTCATGGATGAACTCCGTGTCGTAGCAGACGAGGCAGAGACCAGAATTCCGGAAAAAGAACTGCCTTATCCGACCTACGATCAGCTGCTCTTTTCCGTCTGAACGCTTTCCTTTTTCTTCAGGTACGCTCATCTCCCTCTTTTACAAAAGTAAACTGACTGGAAAGCGAGGAATCGACACATGGAACTGGATCCTTCCTGTGAGATCAAAGAGGAGTGCGGCATTTTCGGTATCTTTGCAAAAGAAGGTACCGAAGCCGCTCCTTCTATTTACTATGGCCTGTGTGCCCTGCAGCATCGCGGCCAGGAATCCTGTGGTATTGCCGTCAGCGATACCACGGGGCCGAAAGGCAACATGAGCTCCCATAAAGATCTGGGACTCGTCAACGAAGTTTTTAAAGAAGAAACCCTTCATTCCCTTCATGGAAACCTGGGTATCGGCCACGTCCGCTACTCCACCACAGGAGGAAATTCCGCCAGTAACGCCCAGCCTCTGGTGCTCAATTACGTCAAGGGTACTCTGGCTCTGGCCCACAACGGAAATCTGGTCAACACAGAAGAACTCCGCCGGGAATTTGAAGAGAACGGCGCCATCTTCCACACTACCACAGATTCTGAGGTCATCGCCTACTGTGTGGCAAGAGAACGGGTCCACAGTACAAGCGTGGAGGAAGCCATCAAAAAAACCGCGGCAAAGATCCGCGGAGCCTATGGTCTGGTCATCGCCAGCCCCAGAAAACTGGTGGGTGTGCGTGATCCCCTGGGATTAAAACCTCTCTGCATCGGAAAAAGAGAGGATGCCTACGTCATCGCCTCGGAAAGCTGTGCGCTTTCTGCCGTCGATGCAGAATTTATCCGGGATGTCCTTCCCGGTGAGATCGTGACAATAACCAGCGAGGGCATCAAATCCGACACAAGCCTGTGCCAGGAAAAACATGCCCACTGTATTTTCGAATATATTTACTTTGCCCGGCTGGACAGCCATCTGGACGGCATTTCCACCTACGAAGCCCGCATCCGGGGCGGCGCTGCACTGGCAGCCGCTTATCCCGTAGAGGCAGATATCGTAGTCGGCGTTCCGGATTCCGGCCTTGCCGCAGCCAAGGGCTATTCGGAGGCATCCGGGATTCCCTTTGCCCTTGCCTTCCACAAAAACAGCTATGTAGGCCGGACCTTCATCAAACCCACCCAGAAAGAGCGGGAATCCGCCGTCCGGGTGAAATTAAATGTCATCGAGCCCGTGGTTCGCGGCAAACGCATCGTTCTTGTCGATGATTCCATCGTCCGCGGCACCACGATCGCCAACCTGATCCACGTGCTGAAAAAGGCCGGAGCCTTAAGCGTCCATGTACGCGTGGCCTCCCCGCCCTTCCTGCACCCCTGCTACTTCGGCACGGATGTCCCCTCCAACGATCAGCTCATCGCCTGTTCGCACAACCTGGAAGAAATCCGCGACTCCATCGGTGCAGACTCCCTGGGATACATGAAAATCGAAGATTTACAGTCCATGGTCGGAGACCTTCCTCTCTGCTGTGCCTGCTTCGACGGCAACTATCCCATGAACATTCAGTAATTGCGGAAACGGTCCTCCGTTTTCCGATTACACATATCACATTTTTCTTTTACTACTTGCAGGAAAAACGGCTTCCGAGGATTGGGAGCCGTTTTTCTGGTCAGATAATTATTCTTTCATCCATTCTTCCACTTTATCCCTGCTGATTTTCACCGCTTCTGCAATCTTATCGACAGGCAGCCCCATCTCAGCCAGAGAAAGCGCTGTTTCTTTTGCCTTCTTTAATTCGCCCTCAACTACACCGGCTTCAATGCCAGTTTTAATGCCAGCCTCAACACCAGCTTCATACTCTGCCTTACGAAGTTTCTGCTCCTCCTCTTCTTTATTGTACTCAAAAATACTCACGGCAATCACCTCCGCACGATTTGCTCTCAGAAATTTTTCCAGAATACCTTCATGGATACACTCATCCACAGCTTTTTGTACAGCAGAATCCAATGTCGTTTTTTCTGCATATTCCCGGACCTTTTTCACATACTGTGCATATTCTTTCAAAATTCTACACTGCTCCATCAGCTCTTTATTATATCCTTCATTGATATTAATCGTTACAACTTTCAGTTCCAGATTTGGCTCACTGGAATGTTTTTCGTAAGCATCAGACAGATAATTCACCCATCGCTCTGGCATTTTTGCCGCTCCGTTATAAAATACAATAAAGTTTGGTTCTGGAAGTTTTAACAGTACAGACGAATAGATTGATTTTCTGTCCACCAGTTTCTGATATTCACTGGAAATGTAAAATAAATCACGCAACGGCATATTAGGATTATTCGTTGACTGATGCTCAAACAAAAACAAATTGGTATCAAGAATAAATGCCAAATCGTTTTTCATTCCCATATAGACTGCACTTTCGAGAGTGACAATTTCCATAGCATTTTCATCTGTATAAGATGCTCCACTAATTGCATTATACAGGGAAAGTAAATTCTTTCTGTCTGAAAATAATTTCCGGAAGACCGTATCTTTGTATTTACGATTGGCTGAAATCTTGTCAAAATGGGACCGATTCTTCTTTCCTGCCATAGGCAATACCTCCTGTTTTTGCAGGAGTTCAAAATTCTATTATAAAAACTTAATATTGCAAACAGAACTCCTGCTTTTATTCATTTTGATTTGGGATTAAAAGCATGGATTTCTGAAATGTATTTAAGATTCGACAATAGAAATGCCTTGAAAGAAAAAGAAATATGCTTTGTTTTTATAGTAACATGTATTCTGATTGTTTGCAAGATGTTATTATGAGCATTAAAAAACGGCTTCCAGCGATTCGGGAGCCGTTTCTCTCTGTTACTTTTGGGCTGTGCTGTATAACTCTTTTATGTTATACCCTGTACTATCTTTTTCGCTGTCTCATAAGATTCTTTCTCCACATAAACGCCACTCTCACTCTTATGATCGATCCCCGACACCACAGTCCGGTAAAAAATCATATGCACCAGATCGGAGAAAAAATTGGCTTTGACCGGTTCTATGGAATAGTTGATGTGATTCTGATCCAGTGCTTTTTGGATCTGAATCAACTGCGACGTATTATCAATAATACACAATAACTTTTTCATATTCTTCATTTATTAAAACAATGTATAGTTACATACAATATCAACATATTTATTATTAACTTTTCCACTTATATTGGCTCCTACAAAATGCCCCTGACCATATTTCCCATTAGGCCAAGAAGGAGCTACATTATAACTATTTACAAAACTTGCACTTCCACTTCTTGAGTTTGTCCCAAGAGTCTGGCCATAGCGAATAGATTTATTTGTCATAGTATAATTTCCAGAAACTTTTGTCCAATCACCTCCTGCACTGATAAGCCTAGCCCAAGTTCCATCTTGATACCATGTTATTCTTACGTTTCCTTTCCATCCATAAATTGTATCGCTATTAGACTGAGAAGGACTTCTCTGTAACTGAGAATCTTCAATTGTACTACCAATATCATGAATGACAAGTGTAGATACAGAGCCATTTTGCGATTCAGATACTTTAAGTTTATGATTATTGATTTTGTAAGAAGTCATCTCACCAGTATCAGCATCTCTAATAGTTACGGTAGTTGTTAAATGATTCAAAATATCATCATTTTCATTCGCCGCTACTGGCATAGTACCAATAACAAAATTAATCATTAGTATTATAACCATGTAAAAGGCTGTATATTTCTTTTTTACTTTTCTCATATTTTTTATCCTTTCTTTTGTTTGTAAATAATATATTGTTTCTATTTTTTATTATAATTTATTGCATATTTCTCACAGGGTTGAATATTAACTACCACCGAAACTTTATCACATACTTCCGTCTTCTTCACATTCGCCCAGATCTGAAGCAAACTTTCTGTCTGGTTTTCTTCATTTTCCCGTGTCCAGAACCATGTATAAAGACCACCATCCAATGTTGCAGAAGGATAAGAAAGAAGACGATATTCAATTCCCAATTTCTTCCTAAACTGATCAAGAACTGTATCCTTAAAATTATTCAAATTCTCTCCAGTAAATTCGACCCGCACTGTATCCAGTCCACTGATACCAGAATCATCATCTGCAAATTCCAAAAATACCGTTCCTTCCTCAGAACCATATGTCACTTTTTTTGTCGCTGTATAAATGACTCGATTTAATTCTGTATCCTCTGAATTAAAATTTAACGTTTCATCAAGAAGTTTTTCAGCCTCTTCCTTTGATATATTCCATGGCATTTCTAGATAAGAAAAAGCCTCCCCCTCAATAAAACTGGATACTTGAATTTTTTCCGCTTCTCCTGCTTTTACATAAGAATTCATAGGTAAAAGGAATATCATACTTGCAAGAATTATTTGTTTTATCTTATCCATATTTTCACTCCCTATCGTAATAAATTTCAAAATATCAAAAATTATTTCTATTTTTTCTGATACTTAAGAATTTATTATTTATACCTTTTCCATTTTTATATTACTTTATTAACCTTTTTTACTGTAAGCACATCTTGTGCAAGTGCCATTTGCATTAAAAAGATGAGGATACATTTCTTCTGGTCCATAGATTTTAAATCCAGTTTTTCCACAGTTTATGCATCTCGCATCCTGCACTCTCCTTGCCGCATAGCAATACTGAGCTGTATATATTTTTCGTGTTTTTATTGTTCCTGCACTAATAGCTTCCAAATTTTTATGTGTGCATGCAGCAGTTGTAGATATTAAATTCTTTTCCACAGTTACAAAACTGCCATCTTTGTTTACTCGATAAAGGATTTCATTCTGAGGAATATCAAAATTCTCTACTTCTGTTGTTTTTGCTATTACAGCTACTGAACTTGTCATAAGAAAACACACTAATAATACGATACTTGTAAGCTTTTTCATATAAAACCTCCACAATAATTTTAATCATTACTATCCTAATTCAGATATACTTTTGAAATACTTAGTTTTATACTGTCTTGATTATTCACTGGAATCACCTCTTTTTGTGTTGTTTTTTATGTTATCTTCTTTATTTTCTGTTATTTTTCTTATTTGTATAATATCATTCGCTTTATATTTTGTCAACAACTACTTATTTCATCTAGGTATTTTATTATATTTATATTTGTGCTATATTATATTTATCCGAAAGGAGGGAATCGTTTTTGGCCAGAAACGACAGCTTACGAAGGGGAAATAATATAGAAATGTTGATTTTATCCATTCTGTCAACCGAAGACTGTTATGGATATCAGCTTTCCCTTTTAATCAAAGATTACTCTCAGGGAAAAATATCTCTTCCCGAGGGATCGCTATACCCGGCTTTATACAAATTAGTAGATAACGGTCTGATATCCGATGAAAAAAGACAGGTCGGCAAGCGACTTACCCGTGTTTATTATCATATGGAACCGGAAGGAAAAGATTATCTGAATCAATTGATTGAAGAATACAATTCTCTTCACTCTGGTATTCAATCAATCCTCAGCAAGACAAAGGAAGGAGACGAACTTACTCATGTTCAAAAAACGCAATGATTTTGATCAGTATTTGAAGAATATTCGGATTTCTTTTCCCGTGTTTCATAAAGCGGAGCGTCGGTTTTTTCAGGATTTTTCCGCTAACGTACGGGAATATCAGGCTATCCATCCTATGAGTACACTTTCTGATTTAGAAGAAGAGTTTGGACGCCCAAAGGATATCATTATGGATTATTTTTACAATATGAACTCCTCTTCTTATCTTCTCTATATGAAAAGGGCTCGCTATTTAAGGATTATTACGGCTTCTGTTATCATTTTCTTGATTGCAGGTACCATCATAGAAAGTTACTTTTATTACACGTTATACAAAGAATGGGCTACTAATGAAATCAAAAGCGAACAAACTGTTATTTATTATTTAGATGAATAATATTCATTGGAGGGATTTTGTTATGAAAATGTTTAAAAATTTATTATTTGCAATTTTAGGAGTTTTATTCCTGCTTCCTATTTCTGTTTCTGCAAATTCAGCTACATCAGTAACTCTTGAAACTTATCATTTTACAAACGGAGATTATCTGGAAACTATTTTAATTCAAGATGCATTACCAAAGGCAGCTACATCTACCAGAAGTGGTCAGAAAACTACCTATTACAAATCTGCTTCCGGTACTGTTTTATGGTCCGTAACTGTAAGGGCAAGCTTTTCTTATATTTATGGAAAATCCAGCACTTGCACCTCTGTTACTGGAAGTTCTGCTTCCAATTCTGCTGCCTGGAAAGTTTCTAATGCATCTACCAGTAAGAGTGGAAACCGCGCAACTGCTACCGCTACTGGTTATCACTATGAAAAGGGGCAGTTATTATCCTCTTATACTCGATCTGTTTCTCTTTCCTGTGATATATACGGATCTTTATCGTAACTTTTTATTTTTCTCCAAAAAAATCTGGGTGAAATCGTTTTTATGGATTTTCACCCAGATTTTGCTGATATCCTATCTGGCACTATTCAAATGGAGCTCTAATTATCTATCCGATAACTACTTTTTTCTGTTCAATAAAATCAAGCAAAAAAAGTTACTATACAATACTCATACTTTCTTTCATCCATTCTTCCACTTTATCCCTGCTGATTTTCACTGCTTCTGCAATCTTATCGACAGGCAGCCCCATCTCAGCCAGAGAAAGCGCTGTTTCTCTGGCTTTCTTTAATTCGCCTTCAGCTACACCAGCCTCAATACCAGCTTCATACTCTGCCTTACGAAGTTTCTGCTCCTCCTCTTCTTTGTTGTATTCAAAGATACTCACGGCAATCACCTCCGCACGATTTGCTCTCAGAATTTTTTCCAAAATGATTTCTGAAATGTATTTAAGATCCACAATAGAAATGTCTTGAAAGAAATATGCTTTGTTTTCATAGTAACATGTATTCTGATTGTTTGCAATCCATTTTCTGTATCACTTTCAAATTGTGTAGTAGTTTTTTTATACTATACCCACCTTCAACTTTTATTTGACTTTTGATAGCATAAATGCTATCATATATATAGAATAAATACTTCCCCCGGAGAACATATACTAATGTACAACATTGAATTTTACGAAGACTTCAATGGCAGATCAGAGCTTTGGTAGTTTCTTGAAGTCCTTCGAATCAAAGCTGCTACAAACAAAGATGCCCGTATTCAATACAAGCAGATAAGTTTGTACATCCAGCTCCTCGAAGATAATGGTACACGGCTTAACGAAAATATTACAAAACATCTCGATGACGATATCTGGGAACTGCGCCCAGGTAATAACCGTGTTTTATATTTCTATTTCAAAAACGATACTTTTGTACTTTTGCATCAATTCCGTAAAAAAACACAAAAGACACCCAAACGCGAAATTGATAAAGCAAAAGCTGAACGCGACGATTACCTTGCCCGAAAGGAGGCTAAATAGTTATGAAAACCTGGAGTGACTATAAAGAGCATGTAAGAACTGTTGATCCTGAAATGGGAAAAGAAATGGACGAAGTTGAAAATATCTCAGCCATTATAAGCGCTATGGTTGAACAGCGTACTTCTCTTGGTCTTAGTCAGAGAGAACTTGCTGCTATGTGTGGTATTCCACAGTCTTCTGTAGCACGTATTGAGTCCTGCAAAACAACTCCTAATCTTGGAACATTACTCAATATTTTTCAACATCTTGGTCTACAGCTTACTGTAAGTCCAATAAAACAAACTGTATAAAATCAAAAAGTTATATGATTCAAAGATTTTTCTGGAAAACGGCTTCCAATAATTAGGAAGCCGTTTTTCTATATCACTTTATAAACGGGATTCCACATAATCCCGGCCACAGTTTTTGCAGAAGAGAGAATATTTTGGATTGTATTCCCCGCAGTCCGGGCAATACCAGTCTCCATTTTCCAGAGGAATTACAGGAACCAGCTTCGGCGGAGCAGCTGTTTTTCCCAGTTCTTCTGCCTGAGCTTCGATCGCCATCGCACCAAGCGGAGCCAGTGAACTGCCCTTCTGCCCGGTACCTGCCAGAGAAGAAGCGATTTTATCAGTAAATTTCAATAAAATCTTGGAGCCGCAACGCTGGCAGAACTGTGTTCCTGGAAGATTCTCAAAGCCACATTTTTTACATACAATACACTTTTTCATAGATTTCTTCTCCCTATATCACTCTTGAGAACTATGCAGTATTTACGCGATATCCTGTACTATCTTTTTCGCCGTTTCATAAGAATCCTTTTCCACATAAACTCCGCTCTCACTCTTATGCTCAATCCCCGACACCACAGTCCGGTAAAAAATCATATGCACCAGATCGGAGAGAAAGTTAGATTTGATGGGTTCTACAGAATAGTTAATGTGATTCTGATCCAGTCTTTTTTTGATCTGGATCATCTGCGACGTGTCCTGTATCGTACATAATAATTTCTTCATACCTGATCTCCTCTCTGTTTTTTCACAATTTACTTTTATTTTATAAGTTTTCCGATATTTCTATATCTGCATCTTATCATCGAACTTATCTGTTGTCAATCAGATATTACTATTTCCCCAGTTATTTTCCTTAAATACGTCTTGCAAACAATCATGCTATATATTACTATAATTATAAAGCATGTTTTTGTTTTTATGCTTCCAATTTCCTGCGAACAAACCGTGCGGAGGTGATTGCCGTGAGTATCTTTGAATACAACAAAGAAGAGGAAGAACTCAAACTTCGCAAAGCAGAATATGAGGCCGGAATAACGGAAGGTGAAGCCCGTGGTGAAGAACGTGGAATTGCCATTGGTGAAACACGTCTGAGCACATTAATTACGCAGCTGCTTAACGACGGAAAAGAAGCAGAAATCCAGCAGGTATTAACGAATCCAGTTTTCCGGGAAGAGATGTATAAAAAATATGGCAAATCTTAAGTGAAAAACTGATCCCTTGTGAAACGCTCCCAGAAAGCGTATCATATTAAGAAAAACTACCGGAGGTCTGCCCATGTTCCAGGAATCTTTTCCTCTTACCGATAAAACCTGTTTTCTCTATGGAAATCCCCAGCCATCCCACCTTCTGATCCAGCCCGTCGGGGCTCAGGATCTTTCCGGCGGACTGGAAAAAGAGATTTCCTGCCTGAAAAAAATGGCCGGAGAAGATTTTCTTCTTGCGGCCTTCGAGATCAGAAACTGGAATCAGGAGCTCTCTCCCTGGGAAGCTCCGCCTGTCTGGGGGACAGAAGCTTTTGGAAACGATGCCGCAGAGACTCTGGATTTTATCCTCAGAGATCTCCTGCCGGAGCTGAAACGCCGCTTCTCTCTTTCCTCAGAGCTTCCGGTGATTCTGGGCGGTTATTCCCTGGCGGGACTTTTTTCCCTCTGGGCCGCCTGTCAGACAGATGTTTTCTCCGGCATTGCCGCTGTCTCTCCCTCTGTCTGGTTTCCGGGCTGGATGGAGTATGCCCTTTCCCAACCCATCCAAACCGGACGCATCTATCTCAGCCTCGGTGATAAAGAAGAACGTACAAAGAATCAGACCATGAAGACCGTCGGAGACAATATCCGTAAGCTTTATCAGCATTATTCTGCTCCGGACTCTGTCTTATCCTGCACAGAAGAGCTTCACCATCCACAGCCGGAGGAACAGCCTTCCACTCGACATTTTCTTCTCTCCTGCACTCTGGAATGGAATCCCGGCGGACATTTCCAGCACCCGGAAAAACGGACCGCACAGGGGTTTGCATGGAGTATATCATAGCTATCCGTCCCTTTTCCCCAAAAAATAGAACTGATAAGCCATTTCTATAATCAAAAAGCTTCCATACCGTAACGGGATTCCATCCCTTGGTACAGAAGCTTTTCCTTTTTTATAATTTAAAACACCGCTCAATATCCCTGATATTTCCGAGCACCAGCATGGTCGCATCATCGCCGAGAAGGGTACCGGGTGTGATGCCAAGATCCATCTGGCCATCCTCTTTCAAGGCCATGATATTGATCTTGTACTTTTTCCGGATATCCAGCTGACCTACGGTTTTTCCTACCCACTCCTCCGGGATCGTCACTTCAAAGATCGCATGCTCGTCATCCAGCTCAATATAATCCAGGATATGGTCTGCACTATACCGGATAGCAGTCCATGCTGCCAGCTGCTTCTCCGGGTAAACCACTTCATCAGCACCATTTCTTAAAAGGAACTTTGCATGCACATCTCTGGCTGCTCTGGATACCACCATTTTCGCCCCCAGCTCCTTCAGAAGGGAGGTCGCTTCCAGGGAACTCTGAAAATTATCTCCGATCGCCACAATACATACATCGAAATTACTTACTCCAAGAGAACTCAAGAAAGCCTCGTTGGTGGCATCTCCGATCTGGGCATTGGTCACATATGGAAGTGCCGCCTCCACCCGTCTTTCTTCTTTATCTACCGCCATGATCTCATGATGAAGCTCATCCAGTTTCATGGCCACATGTCTTCCGAATCTTCCTAACCCGATCAGTAAAATTGACTTTGTCATAACCGCTTATAAATCCTCCATTCCTGTTTTCATCCTTCTCACGTTCTCCGTGATCCGATGCCATGGCTCCGTCTGACCCGAAGGCCAGCCGCCTTTCCACACTTCTTTTTCACCTGTTAACCGACCGTGATCTTCTCCTCCGGGAATCTCGCCGCATCTCTTCGTTTCTCAGAGACTGCCGCAAAGATCAGCGTCAGACCGCCGACTCTTCCCAAAAACATCAGTCCGATAAGAATGGCTCTTGATACACCGCCAAGCGTCGGTGTCGCACCGAGGGAAAGCCCTACCGTTCCCACTGCAGAAGCCGTCTCAAAAAGAGCGGTCTTCATAGAAATCCCTTCGATCGTACTGATTGCGATTCCTCCGGTAAGGAAAAGTGTCAGATACATAAGAAGAATCGTGGCGGCATTTTTTACTGTTTCGTCAGTGATCCTTCTTCCAAAGAAATGAACATGTTCTTCATGTACAAACACAGAAAGTGCCGATCCGTAAAGGACTGCCAGTGTTGTCGTCTTCATACCACCTGCCGTTGATCCCGGAGAACCACCGATCAGCATGAGAAACACCATCAGAACCTGTCCACCCTCTCCCATTTTGGAAAGATCCGTTGTATTAAATCCGGCCGTTCTCGGCGTTACCGCCTGGAAAAGTGAAGACAGGAACCGTTCTTTTACCGGAAGATCTGCATATTCCATAAAGAAATAAAACACTGCAGGCACCAGGATCAGAGCTGCTGATGTTACCAGGACCACCTTTGTCTGCAGCCGGTATTTCTTAAACTGGAGACCTTTTTCCTGTATATCTTTCCACACAAAGAAACCGATTCCGCCGGTAATGATCAGTGCCATGATCACAAGATTCACCACCGGCTGCCCCTGATAGGCGGTCAGAGAAGAAAATTTTTCCCTGAATCCCATCAGATCAAAACCTGCATTGCAAAACGCCGAAACCGAATGGAAAAGTGCATACCAGAGTCCTTTTCCAACTCCCATTTCCCCACAGAAGACAAAGGCCAGAAAAACGGCCCCCGTAAGTTCCATTACCAGAGTTGCCCGGAGAATAAATCCGGTCATCCGCACGATTCCTCCCATCTGCGGGGCAGAGATCGAATCCTGCATCGTACTTCTCTGCATCAGCCCGATCTTTCTTCCGACAGTGATGTGATAAAAACCGCTACCGTAACCACTCCCATACCGCCGATCTGGATCAGCAAAAGGATTACTGCCTGACCGAAACCGGACCAGTAAGTGGCCGTGTCCTGCACAACCAGACCTGTCACGCAGGCTGCTGAAGTTGCCGTAAAAAGTGCATCCGCAAAGCTCGCTCCCCGTCCGTCCCTGGTTGCCCAGGGAAGCATAAGGATCAGACTTCCTGCCAGGATCAGAAGTGCAAAACCTAAAATGATCACCTGGAAGGATCTGATATGACGATGGGGCTTTCTGTTTTCTTCCATCCCCTTCATACCACCGGAACCCTTGATCCCGCTCATTCCTTTCCAGTTTCCGGACGCTCTCCCGCC